>ENA-UOOH01000435-UOOH01000435.1-fermentation-metagenome-genome-assembly--contig:-NODE-435-length-47802-cov-11.812973_pt1 | contig 47802 bp, 49 predicted proteins | sample MGYA00245778_ERZ724025 | MGnify/ENA primary metagenome ERZ724025 (study PRJEB28704, sample SAMN03018313) | fermentation metagenome | biome: anthropogenic terrestrial biome; feature: soil; material...
GTCTCTCTTCACTATCGTTACGCCGAATTGGGAGTGCAAAAGTACAAACTTTTTTATTACTACCAAATATTCCCCAATCTTTTTTTTATCTATTACCCCCCAAAAACCTTGTAAAGAAAGTTTTATAACTGTATTTTTTTTTGCATTCTTTTTATCTCTTTTTCTTCTATTTCGCCTTTTATCGCCTTTTTGGGGGAATCGTTGGTTTCTTTTCTTGCATTTATTCTTTGATTTTGGCCAAAAAATAGGACTTGAGGGAAATTAATCGGGATCTTTTCCAGAAAAGTCGGGACTTAATGTTATAAAGTCACCGGATAAATTTATAAAGTCGCCGACTTTTTTTTTGATAGATACTACTTAATCTTTCAAACAATGTATATATAGGCTTAAATACTTTATAATTAAATAACAAGAAGAGTTTATTGAAAATAAATGAATAATTATTTACATTATATAGTAAACATAATTGGGTTTTATAGTGTTAAAAGAAAAAGAAAATATTAATTTTGCACTTAAAATAGGAAATTATATGAAAAAGACGTTATTATTAGTTATTTCGACAATTATATTTGGGACAAATTCCTTTAGCCAATCTTGTCCTAATTCTACTGTTAGAGATATAACCAACAATGTAGATTGTTCTGGGGATACTATTCAATTAACTTGTGACATGCCTTTTGTGACATTAGCACCAAAAGTTTTTGCTCCTGGAGCATCAAACTCCTACACATACGAACCAATACCTTTTAATCCTCCTTGTTCATTTAATCTTGCAGAGTATCCTAACAAAATTGATTATATTCTACCTCAGGATGACGTATGGGGAGAATTGATGACTTTAGACTTTGGACAACCTGCATCTGCTCCTGATTTTATTTTTTCTTTTTATGGACAGAATAATTTAGACCGTTGCGTTATTGGATCTAATGGTGTCCTTTCTTGGAATACTGCTGTAGCATCTGGAAGCGGTTTTAACCCTCAGAATTATTGTTCTTATTCAGCAGGAATCAGCCTACCATCAACAAATAGCGAATTTCTTAATTGCATCTTTGGACCATATCATGATATTTATTTTAATGCAAATAATAATTGGGGAAAACTATATTTCTATATTGAAGGAGTATATCCATGCAGAAAATTAATAATAAGTTTTTATGATGTTCCATTGTATGGGAATACTTCAGTACATGCAACAAGCATGATGGTTTTATATGAAACTACTAATACCATTGAATTCTATCTTCCAAGTAAAACTTGTTGCACTTCAACTAATGGTGGCAACGCTACTTTAGGAATACAAAACCAAACTGGAACACAAGCTACAGTAATTACAAATGCAGCAGGTACAGTATATAATTCTACTCAATGGACTGCAACAAATGAAGCATGGAGGATTCGTCCTGTTGGTGATTTAGAATCAGCAACTGAATGGTATAGGAAACCAGCAAGTGGTGGTGCAAGAGTTTCTGTTGGGGCAAATGATAATTTTGAGGCAATTGCTAACCCAAGTTCAGCTGATGGAGATCAATGGTACTATATGAAAACAACCATTCTAAGACTTGATAATGTTGCATTAGAGTATTGGGATTCAGTTTTGGTTAAACCAATTGACTTACCTGCATTCACTATTACACATAACGGGAACATAGGTAAATATGATACTATTTGTTTGGGTTCTGACCTTAACATTCAACTTAGGGGCGGAAATAATTATAGACTTGTCCATCCTTCTATCCAAGAAAATATTGATTCAAATTCTTTTACTATAAATCCTACAACAAATACAACATATATTTTTGAAGTAGATAATAATGATGAATATGGAAATAGAATTTGTACAAGACAAGATACTTTAATCATTCATGTAATAGATTTTAATGTCGAGATTGGTGAACCAAAAACTATTTGTCAAAATGACACTATTACCCTAATGGATTTGAATAATGAGGCAAGTGGCACTTCAGTTTGGAGCTTTGCTAATAGCACAATTTCTAATCTTGAGACATTAATATATGCGCCTCAGTCTTCTGGTTTTATTTCATATACATTGACTGATCATCATACATGTTTTGCCAAAGACTCTGTTTATATAACGGTTGATCAGGCACCAGAAGTGAATATTACAGGTATAGATAGTATATGTTTGGGGACTCAAACCACACTTACAGCCAATTCATCATTAGCTAACTGTACTTACGAATGGAATACAGGTGAAACCACAGAAACAATTACTGTAACCCCAACCACTCCCGAAACAACTTATGAGGTGAGCGTGAGACTTCAACCAGCAAACTGCGAAACTAAGTCTCAGATTGTTGTTTATGCATTGGATAAACCAACCGTGAATGCGAGCAGTGATGTAAATATTTGTTTAACAGAATCTGCACAAATCTACGTTACTGGCAATGCCGCAAGCTATTATTGGACTTCTATGCCAGTTGATGACGATGCTCAAAACAACAATTCAACCAATCTTACAGTTTCTCCAGATGTTTCAACAATGTATATAGCTCATGGTGCAAACGGCATTGATTGTAAAAACACCGATACAGTCTTTGTTTATGTTTCGCCATTGCCTATTGCACAAATGACCTTTAACCCTTCAATCATTGATGATTTAGATCCAACTGTTATATTTAGTGATGTTACTGATGGAAGCGTTTTGAGACAATGGACAATTAGTGATGGTGCTGTTTCAACTCAAGAAATATTTGTTCACTTATTTGATATTTCGGACACTGCACAAACTTTTGACGTGAGCCTATTTGTTGAAAACGCAGCTGGCTGTCAGGATTCAATTACAAATTTTATAAGAATTGCCAAAACGCATTATTTGTGGGCACCAACAGCAGTTTATGTTTATGACTCAGATCCAGTTAATGCTCAGTTTAGAGTGTATGTTGACAACCCTGTTGAATTTGAATTGAAGGTCTTTAATCGCTGGGGAGAAATGGTTTTCCAAACAAATAATCCTACCCAAGCATGGGATTGCACCTATAAGGGAAGTATAGTTCCACAGGGAGCTTATGTTTGGATGGCTAAGTATCGTTATGCTGACAAGAGGAAAAAAGTATTCACAGAAACAGGAACTGTAAATATATATAAATAATGTATAAGTCTAATTTGCATAAATAAAAATAGGTGGAACAAAAATTCCACCTATTTCTTTTTAGACCTATACTATTTTATTGTACTAATATCTGAATATTATTATAGGAACATTCCAGAACACCACTATTGATTGGGAAAAATAATTCCTTTTCTTTAGTAACAACTCTTATATTACCTTTTCCCAAAACAGAAATGATTGGAGCATGATTATTTAATATTTCAAACGAACCATCTATTCCTGGAAGTTGCATTAGAGTTGTTTCTCCTTCATACACTACTTGCTCAGGGGAAATTATCTTAACTTTCATAGCCTAATTATTCTTGAATAGTTTCAGCAAGTATCTTCTTGCCTTTTTCTATTGCATCTTCAATTGTTCCTACCATAGAGAAAGCTGCTTCAGGATACTGGTCAACTTCTCCATCAAGAATCATATTGAAACCTTTAATTGTATCTTCTAAGTTAACAAACACTCCTTGCATTCCAGTAAACTGCTCAGCAACATGGAAAGGTTGAGAAAGGAAACGTTGAACTCTTCTTGCACGAGAAACAACTAATTTATCATCATCAGAAAGCTCTTCCATACCTAAGATTGCAATAATATCTTGAAGTTCTTTGTACCTTTGAAGAATATTCTTAACCCTTTGTGCTGTTTGGTAATGTTCTTCCCCAACAACATTTGGAGTTAATATTCTTGAATTGGAATCCAAAGGATCCACAGCTGGATATATTCCAAGCTCGGATATTTTTCTACTAAGTACTGTTTGAGCATCTAAGTGAGCAAAGGTTGTTGCTGGAGCTGGGTCAGTTAAGTCATCAGCCGGCACATAAACAGCTTGAACTGAAGTGATGGAACCTCTCTTTGTTGAAGTGATTCTTTCTTGCATAATTCCCATTTCGGAAGCAAGTGTTGGTTGGTATCCAACGGCTGAAGGCATACGTCCCAAAAGTGCCGAAACCTCAGAACCTGCTTGTGTGAAACGGAAAATATTATCTATAAACAAAAGAATATCCCTTCCTCCTGTTTTCTCATCACCATCTCTATAATATTCTGCCAAAGTTAATCCTGACAAGGCTACTCTTGCTCTTGCTCCAGGAGGTTCATTCATCTGCCCAAAAACCAAAGTACATTTAGAATCAGCCAATGCTTCATCATCAACCTTACTAATATCCCATCCGCCTTCTTCCATACTTTTTAAGAAATCATCGCCATAACGAATAACACCCGACTCCAACATTTCCCTAAGCAAATCATTGCCCTCACGTGTTCTCTCTCCTACTCCTGCAAAAACAGATTGACCAGAATATTTCTTAGCAATATTATTAATCATCTCCATAATCAATACTGTCTTACCTACTCCAGCTCCTCCGAAAAGTCCAATCTTCCCTCCCTTTGCATAAGGCTCAATCAAATCAATTACTTTAATTCCTGTTAAAAGCACCTCTTGTGAAGTAGAAAGATCTTCAAATTTTGGTGGGTCTCTATGTATTGGATAAGACTTTTCCGATTTAACTTCTTCAATTCCGTCAATAGTTTTACCAATAACATTAAATAATCTACCATTAATATTTTCACCAACTGGCATAGAAATAGGCTCACCTAAACTCTCCACCTCAAGTCCTCTTTGCAAACCATCAGTAGAATCCATTGCAATTGTTCTTACAGTATTATCTCCAATACCTTGTTGGCATTCTAATATAATCGATAATCCATCAGGATTTACAACTCTTAAAGCATCATAAATATTAGGTAGCTTTTCGCCTTCTTCAAAGCTGACATCTATTACGGCACCAATAATTTGTGAAATTTTTCCCTTACTAACTATGTTCATAAATCAAATATTATTATCAAATTTATCTTTTTTCAATCTGCGAATTTACATCAAATCTTTGAGAAACTAAAAATTTCTTGGAAAATAAACTCCAAATTTCAAATCAAAACATTATTAATTAGCTATCTTAAAGGCAAATCGGTAGAAGTTGAAACTCAAAAAAAATTAAACAAGGTTTAAAGAAATTTATTTCAGAGATAAATAAAATTATTTCAGAGATAAATTTATTTATTCCCTATCTTTTTTGAAACAATCTAATTTAGGAATAATAAATCTAAGAAATTTGTGAAAGCAAGTAGAATTAAAAAACAAAAGAAAAACATTACAAGAGAGTATTTTTTACTATTTTTGCAACCCAAAGAACAAAAAATAACAACTTAGAATTGAATATAATCCCTTTTGACAAAGAATTAGAACTAAACTGTCGTCCTGCAATAACAATTGGGATGTTTGATGGTGTTCATATTGGGCATCAAAGCTTGATTTTGGACTTAAAACAAAAAGCCAAAGACCTAAACACAAAACCAATTATCATAACCTTTGACAACCACCCCCAATTTGCACTTAAGCCTCAACATTTGGATAAGTTAAGTCTTCTTCAAACCAACGAAGAAAGGTTTGCCAAACTTCATTCTCTTGGCATTGAGGATATTATCAGCATTCATTTTACTAAAGAATTTGCACAATTTAGGGCAGAAGATTTTATTGATATGCTTTTAAAAAAATATAATCCTCAATATTTACTTTTGGGTTACGATAATCATATTGGTAATAAGTATTCAGGAGAATTTGAGAAATTAGTTGTTGATTTTAAAGCATATGGGTTAAGGATTGAAAGAAGCAAGAACTGTGTTTTTTATGAAAATATTGAGGTTAGTTCAACTCAGATTCGCAAGGCTCTGGCTATGGGCAACATTAGGCTAGCAAACTCAATGCTCAATGAAGATTATTTGATTAGCGGATTGGTTGAACATGGCAACAAGATTGGGACAAAGTTAGGTTTTCCTACGGCAAACCTAAAAATTGACCGAAATAAATTGCTCCCTTTGTTTGGAGTTTACATTGCCAAGGTTGAAGTCAATGAAAAAAACTATCAAGGCATTGTTAGTATTGGCGTTCGCCCAACCATTGATAATGAATTGCATAAAGAGGGAAAACAACCTCGAGTTGAAGTTAATATTTTTGATTTTTCGGATAATATTTATGGAAAGAAGATTAGGTTAAGGTTAAAGGATTTTGTCAGAGAGGAGATTAAGTTTGGTGATTTAGAATCTCTTAAAGTAAAAATCAATGAAGATATTGAAAAGGCAAAACAATTTTTCAAGACAAATGAATAGGCTATTTCTTATTTTCTTCCTTTCCATAACTTTCTTTTGTCAAGGGCAAACAAATGGCTGTTTCAAGAGTTTAGAGTCTGCACTTAAGAATCCCACCGAAGTAATTACCTTAGATTTAGAGAAGAAAAAACTCAAAGTAGTTCCAAAAGAGATTTTTGAGATGAGGAATTTGGAAAGATTGATTTTGAAACGAAACAAGATTAAGGATGTACCTAAAGAATTATCTGCTCTTAAGCATCTTCACTACCTTGACCTTGCTTCAAACAATATTGATTCGTTACCAAAGGAGTTAAGCATTTTGAACTTGGATACATTAATATTATGGGATAATAGGATTAGGGAGTTTGACAGGGAGTTTGAAAAGATGAGCTCCAAGCTAAAATACTTAGATCTTAGAGCAATTCAGATGAATAGGCAGGAACAAAAGAAAATTAAAGAAATCTTCCCTACTACCAATATTAGACTTGCCTTTCCATGCAATTGCAATAGATAATACTTAATCTGTTTTGTAAGTATATCTGAAAATATTAGTAACTTTGCACCCCAACTTAACTTTTAATTAACATGAAAATAGCGATATTTCAAGCAAATACGGTAGATAACCAAATAGACTCAAACCTAAAAAGATACGATTCTTTTCTTGAAAATTTAGATAAAGACACCGAGCTTCTGGTTTTTCCAGAAATGTTCACAACAGGCTTCACCATGAACACTTTGCATGCCGAAACAATGCAGGGCAAAGGACTTAATTGGATGAAGGAAAAGGCTATTGAAAAAGGAATAGCTATTTCTGGAACGCTGCTTATTGAGGAGGATAAAAGGTTTGTGAACAGACATTTCTTTGTATTTCCAGATGGAAAGTTTGAATTCTACGACAAGAAACATCTATTTTGTTTGAGCAAAGAGCCAAGGGTTATAACACCTGGAAAAGAAAAGAAGATTGTTGAATATAAAGGCTGGAAGATTGCACTCTTCACCTGCTACGATATTCGTTTCCCTGCTTGGTGCAGAAATTCCTATAATAATGAAGAATATGACTACGACCTTGCAATCTACTGCTCCTCATGGGACTCAGCAAGAAATCTTGCATGGACATCGCTTTATGTTGCCAGAGCCATTGAAAACATTTCCTATGTTGTTGCTGTAAATAGGGTTGGAATAGATAACTTCAATATAAAATATTTTGGTCACTCAGCAATCATAAACTATAAGGGTGAAAAATTAGTTGACACCATCGAAAACGAAGAAGAAATTGCCTATCATACAATAGACAAAAAACTTCTTAATGATTTTAGAGACTATTTCCCTGTTGGAAAGGACTGGGATAAATTTACCCTTGAATAGCTGAAGCTATCTTAGTAGAGAAAGTCTATCTTTCAGACTTAAAAACTCCATTAATATCAAACTCCAATACCTTTTTCTCCTTCTTCTTAGTTTTAATAATGGCGTTATAGGTCTTAACATTTCTTGAATCAACAATCGCAACCTCAGTTATCTTTGAATTAGGATAATTCTTATTTATGTATTCAGGAATTTGAGAAGGCACATATTCCATTGGAACAATCCAGCAAGTTTCGGTAGCAGCCTTAGTGTACTTAATCCTCATTTGAGTACCATTATCAACAAAATTTGCATTATAGGAATTAGAATCAACCATTTCCCATGTTTTTTTCTCAATATTTGGTCTTACCCTCTTGAGGTCATTAACATAACGCTCTGGAACATCACGCTCATTAACCAACTTAGTATCCTTCTTTGCAGCACAAGAGAAAAGTACCACTGAACCCAAAACTAATAGAAAAATCTTTTTCATTTTTATAAGTAATTATTTTGTTAAAAAAATCATTTACGATTGGCAAAGATACAAAATAAGAAAATAAAGCGACTAAATAATAATGATATTTTTTTAGTCGCTTAACAAAAGGTCGCAAAATCAAATCAAGCAATTACTGCTTTGAAAACCATTTGCGAATTAAATAATCCAATGAAAACTTGCCTGCACCTGCATATAAGATATAGGTAAATAGTCCAAGATACAGAACAGCCATTTCCTTAGCTGCAAACGGATCGTTAGCATGAGCCACAAAAGCAGCAATAATCATTGAAAAGATAATTGGTAGGGTTGAAAGACGTGTGAAGAGTCCAAAAATAATTAATAAGGAGCAACCAAACTCAGCCAAAATAACCAAAATCAAATTCCACTCACCACCAATTCCCAAAATGTCGGGGAATTGAGTAGAAAGAGTCTCAAAATTATTAAGTTTTGCAAAACCATGAGTTAACATAAGAGCACTCAGGAAAATTCTCAAAAGCAAAATACCCCACGAGAATTTATTATCATCATTAGAATTGCCAATCAAGGCTTTAATAAGTTTCATAAAAGTTAATTTTTATATTTCAATTAAAAACATAATAACGCCACTATTTTATGTTTTATTATTTTACTTATCAGATAAACCATTCTTTTTTTTCCCACATATGAACTATCAGTAATTCTTCACACTTCATTATGTAAAAAGTACAGTAGTTGGATGTGTAAACAAAACGAGTTAAATATTAAGGTGAAGAGTTCTGCACTAAGCTAACTTGACTTAGTGCAACTCTTAACCATTTTAACAATTGTTTCCATGTTTCCATTTACTAAGTGAGTGGAAACATGGAAACAAGATTAAGTTTCAAGTAGTTATAAAATTAAATGGAAACAAAGATAAATTTCCTTGTCCTCAAATGATAAAATTGGGTTACTTGGAGATAAGTTTAACTTATTATTGAGCTAACAACTCTAAATTAATTTTGCAAGAGGGTGTTGAAAAAGGGTTTTGGGTCTATTGCTCCAAAGAGGTAGAGTGCAGTTAGGATTATGACTACTATTATTACCCAGCGCACAAAGTTGGCTCCGTTTTTTAAAGCAAATCTTGTGGCTATCCATGAGCCAAATACTCCACCCAAAGAGTGCAAAAGTCCATATTCCCAATATATCTTGCCTTCAAAAACAAAGACTATCATTGCCACAATTGAATAGAGAAACATAACTGAAACTTTGATGGCTGAGGTTTTGATAATGTCGTAGCCGAGCATAATTGTTGAGGCAATAATTAGGAAGTAGCCTGTCCCTACTTGAATAAATCCCCCATAGACTCCTATTGCAAAAAACACTAAATAGTTCGCCACCGTAAAGGGTTTATTTACTTTTTGAGGGTTATCTTCAAACAGGACTTTAGGCTTGTAGAGCATGAGTATAATCATTATTAGGAGTATTGTGCCCATGAAATAGGGGAATAGGTTTTGGGTCATTAGGCTTGCAAATAATGATCCTGCCAATGCTCCTATCATTGCTGGTATGGACAATTCTATTATCTTTCTGTCCTCAATGAGTTTTTTCTTCCTAAAGAGGATTGTGGCTCCAAAGGATTGGATTAATACCTGCACCCTATTGGTTGCGTTTGCAGCACTTGGAGGTAGCCCTAAAGCCAAGAAAAGAGCAATGGATACAACCGTTCCTCCTGCCGAAAGGGTGTTGATGAATCCAACAACGATTCCAGATATAACAAGAATTAGAATTAATACTATGCTCATAATTATTATATTTTGCAAAATTACATCTTAATTCTCAATTATTGATTATTTTTTGTTTGTTGGAGGATTTATTATTATTGTGATTGATGTTTCTGGGAAAAGAAAAAAACCTTATTCTATTATTTTAGAATAAGGTTTTAAAAAATTGGATTAAGGTTTTGAGAATTTAAAATAAGGTTTTAAAGCCCATTATCTATTATCTTCTTCTGGATCGCTTTTCCTTATCTTTCCAATTAGTTCCTATCACATCTCTCAGAAATCTTTTCTCAGCATGGAAGAGCATGATTACTTTTTGGGCAGGAATGGCTTTCTTCATTTCGATTGAATACTTTTCTTCCAATGCCATTATTTCCTTTTGTGCCTTAAAATGATTTTCCAACATTTCTTCTGCCTGAGAATTGGTCATTTTTAGGAAGTCTGGTCTTTTTGGGAATCCCTCATCGGTTGTGTCCTTTGGTCTGCGTTTTTCCCTAATAGACATAAGTTCCTCTTCATACCTATCATAGATTGGCCAAAACTTCTGAGCTTCTTGTTCCGTTAGCTGAAGCTCTCTGGTTATATAACCAATCTTCTTGGGCTTTAGCTTATTGTGTAGGTTTCTTGCACCATGATACTGACATGCAGAGTCAATTGCTCTTCTGTCTTTTTGGTGTTCGTTTCGGTGGTGTTGTGCGTTTAGTGTTGGCACCAACATTAGCATTCCCATTAGTAAAAGGGTGCTTTTTCTGATTCTTGTTTTCATAATTTTTAATCGTTATAGGTTAAGTAATCTGTTAGTACATCTTCATTTAGATAATATTCTAAATATTCTAACTCATCATCACTCAACTCTAATTTGTCTTCATTTAATTCTTTTTCTTGTTTTTTAACTTTTGTTGGATTAGCGATAACTTTATCAATCGTTTTATTTTGTTCTACTTCCTCAATTTTGGTTGCAATACTTGTTGGTTTTGGGTCAGATTTGACTTGAGTAATTGCCATCTGGTCTTGAGTTGTAGTTGTTTTCTTTGGAATATTCCACCATATTGTACCACCTATTGCCACAAATAGCAGTATTACGGCTGCATATTTCAACATTTGTTTAGCCTTAGGAAAGAAATATTGCTTTTTAGAGGCTTGTCCTACCTTTGAAAGTATATCCTTTTCCAAACTATCGAAATAGTTTTCTGGTACTTTAAATGGATTATTCCTTGTTTTCATTAAATACTAAGTTTGATTATTAGACTATTTTTTTGACAAAAGGTTTAATGAGGAAATGAAATTTTATTTTTTTCTTCATCCAAAAGCATCTCCTCAACCTTTTTTACTGCAAAGTGATAGGTTGATTTCAATGTGCTTTGGCTTGTCTTAAGTATCTCTTCCATTTCTTTGAATGGCATATCATCGTAGTAGCGAAGTGAGAAGACTAATCTTTGTTTTTCGGGAAGCGAGAGGATTGCTTTTTGTAGCTTTAACTCAATTTCACTGCTATCAAAATACTTATCCGACTTGAGATTGTCGAGCATCGTGTCTTCCAATGTCTTAAGACTGGACTTATGTTTCTGACTTTTTGATTGAAGGAAATTTAGAGTGTGGTTGAGCGATATTCTGTATATCCAGGTTGAAAGGGATGAGTCGTGGTTGAAGCTATCTATGTTTTGGAATATCTTAATAAAAATATCTTGGGTAAGGTCGTTGGCATCTTCATGCGAAAGCACCATGTGACGAACCTGCCAATATATTTTTTCTTTATAAGTATGCGCCAAAAGAGAAAAGCCCTTCTCTCGAGTTTTGTTGTTCAGTAGTAGCGAAATTAATTCTTTATCTGTCATTTGGCTTTTCTTTTTCTTATCTTGTTTAGACAGATTAAACAACCAAAGGTTTAATGATTATACATGTCAGTATTGAAGAAATTGAGTATTTCAATACACATATCTCTTGCATCAGCAGCTGGAGAGTTTGGGTTTAGCTCGACTGCATGAGTATAGCTATTAATTGCGTTCTTCCAATCTTGTTGTTTTCTGAAAACGTTTCCTTTTAGATAGTAAGCTTGGTCTTGACTTGAGTCCATTTTGATTATCTCCTCTATCTCTTTCATAGCTTGCTCCAATTTTTCTTCACTAATCAAAGTTCTTATATGATTATATCTTTCTTCCATATCTATTTCCAATTGTTTTAATAATTAAATCACCTCTCCTATTAAATCAAACTCTAAGGCTTCAACAATTTTGATTCTATAAAACTTACCTTGTTCTACCTTAAATCTATCAGAAATCAAAACTTCATTATCCACATCAGGAGAATCGTATTCTGTTCTTGCTATCCAGAAATCTTGTTCTCTTCTATCAATTATAACATCAAATTCTTTGCCAACCTTTTCTTGATTCTTTTCTAAAGAAATCTCTTGTTGAATTTCTAAAATTTCTTCTATACGTTGTTGTTTCAATTCTTCTGAAATATCATCTTCAAGTTCATAGGCAGGAGTACCTTCTTCAGCAGAATACATAAAACATCCCAATCTATCAAAACGAGTACTCCTAACAAATTCCTTCAATTCCTCAAAAACCTCTTGGGTTTCTCCAGGATAGCCAACAATTAGTGTTGTTCTTAGGGCAATGTCTGGAATCTTGGCTCTTATTTCATTAATCAAATTCACTATCTCATCGGAGGTTATATTTCGATTCATTGATGAGAGAATTGAATTATTGATGTGTTGCAGAGGTAAATCAATGTAATTACATATTCTTTTCTCCTCTTTCATCAAATCAATCAACTCCATAGGGAGATTATTAGGGTAGGCGTATTGAAGCCTTATCCACTCAAACTTTTCAATCTTGAGTAGTTCTTTTAAGAGTGGAACAATTTTTCTTTCATTATAGAGGTCAATTCCGTAGTAGGTTGTGTTTTGTGCTACAATTATTAATTCCTTAACTCCATTATTTGCAAGATCTTTGGCGTGTTTAACTAATTCTTCCATTGGGATTGAAATATGCCTTCCTTTGATGAGTGGGATTGCACAATAGGAACATAGGCTATCGCAACCTTCAGATATTTTAAAATAGGCATAATGGTTTGGTGTTGTTAGCACCCTATTCTGATTGAAAGAACCTTCCATCTCAACATCCAAATATTCTAAAAGCTCCTTCCATTCATAAACTCCAAAAAATGCATCAACCAATGGGATTTCCTCTTTCAAATCTTCCTTATAGCGTTCAGAAAGACAGCCACATACTATAATCTTTTCAACCTTATGGGTTTCTTTTAAGGCACATGCAAAAAGAATTGTGTTTATGGACTCTTCCTTTGCATCTCCAATAAAACCACATGTGTTAATGATTATAACATCGCTTCGTTTTTGAACATTACCATAACTTACATTATGTCCTTTTTTGATAAGGTGACCTGACAAAAACTCTGAATCTACAGTGTTTTTTGAACAGCCAAGAGATATAATATTTATATTTAAACCCATGTTATAGTTTTATTGTAAATCCGATTGTAAAATCCAAACGACTAAGGTTTTCTTTCTGATTAAGCTCAAATTTGTCTTCTCCAAGCTTTAGCGTTGATATTTGTCCACCAAAATAACCTACATTTAATCCAATTGCTGAAAAGCTATTGATTGAATAATCCAAATCTAAGTCAAGACCATATCCAAAATTATTTCCTTTATAGGTTAGGCTTGCAGGAGTTATTGTTCCTGAAGGTGATAACATTGGTATTTGTGAGGAATTTCTGAAAGAGAGATAGCCTGCAGTTGCTCTAAGAGATAGGTTCCATTTATCACCAAAGGTTGGGAACAAATATTTGACTGATGGTCCAACATAGAACATATATTCATCATCTTTTACGTCAATTGAGTCTGTTGGGGAAAAGGTTGTTTGGGCAGAATTGAAAGCGTTGGTTTTGAATCCAACTGCAAGGTTTGGTTTGATTAAATAGTCGTAAGAAAATCCAATCTTCAAGCCATGTCTAAGTGAGCTATAGTGGTCTGGGAATACGTTTTGATTGACAAATAATTCATTTGGCTTTGAGGACAAACGATAGGAATATCCAATATCTAATGAAAAAAAATGTAAATTCTTTTTTGAATCGGATAATGTATTTTCTTGTGCATTTAGGAATGAGGTGCTAAGAAGCAAAATCCCTAATATTATTTTATTCAGTTTCATATTTTTATTTTTTGTTTTGATTATTCAAATAAACTATCAACAAAGGCTTGACGATTGAAAAGTTGTAAGTCTTGCATCTTCTCTCCTAATCCGATATAGCGTACTGGAACTTTGAACTGATCTGAAATCCCAATCACAACTCCTCCCTTTGCAGTTCCGTCAAGTTTAGTTAGTGCAAGAGCATTAACTTTGGTTGCAGCAGTAAATTGTTTTGCCTGCTCAATTGCATTTTGACCTGTTGAGGCATCCAATACTAATAAGACCTCATGTGGTGCATCAGGAACAACTTTCTTCATAACATTATGTATTTTTGAAAGTTCATTCATTAATCCAACCTTATTATGCAGCCTTCCAGCAGTATCTATTATAACTACATCTGCCTTTTTTGATATTGCTGATTTCAAGGTGTCAAAAGCGACAGAGGCAGGATCGGCATTCATGCCTTGAGAAACCATTTCTACTCCTGTTCTTTCTGCCCAAATGGTTAATTGATCTACTGCAGCAGCTCTAAAGGTATCTCCTGCTCCAAGTATTACCTTCTTGCCTGCTTGCTTGAACTGATAGGCAAGCTTTCCTATTGTTGTTGTTTTTCCAACTCCATTAACTCCAACAACCATTATTACATAAGGAAGTTCTCCTTTGTGGAAATCAAAACTAACCCTTTCTTCGAGCTCATTTTCATGAAGCAATTTTACTATCTCTTCCTTAAGTATTTGATTTAGTTCAGAAGTTCCTAAATACTTATCTTTTGCAACCCTACTCTCAATCCTATCAATTATCTTTAGGGTTGTTTCTACCCCAACATCCGATTCAATAAGAATTTGTTCCAGATTATCAAGAACATCTTCATCTACTTTTGATTTTCCGACAATGGCTTTGGAGAGCTTAGAAAATAGGCTTTCCTTTGTCCTTTCTAAACCTTTTTCAAGATTTTCTTTCTTGTCTTTTGTAAAAAATGAAAAAAACCCCATACTTAATTATTTCTATAAATAATCTGCTAAATTAATATTATTATTTGATATTCTATTATAAAAATAAATAAAAAAGTTGCCTCTCTTATTTTTAAGAAAGACAACTTTGTCAGTTATAAATAAAAACCTATAAACTATTTCTTTGCTAAATAATCTTTAACCTGTTCAGAAACAACAATTTCTTCCTTAAATATATATGCACCTGTCTTAGGAGAACGACTCATGCTAATAACTTTTGCATAGTTCTTTCCTGTTGTGGTTTTCAATGTTGCAACTACTTTCTTTGCCATATCTAATTTCTCCTATCTATTTAATTTCTTTATGTACTGTAACCTTCTTCAAAATTGGGTTATATTTTTTTAATTCCAATCTCTCAGGTGTATTCTTCTTTGATTTTGTAGTTATATAACGTGAAGTACCTGGCATTCCTGATGCCTTGTGTTCTGTACATTCCATAATAACTTGTATCCTTACGTCTTTTGTTTTCTTTGCCATTTCTCTTATGATTTTGGGAGTGCAAAAATATAAACTATTTTTATATTGACCTAATTTTCTTCCAAAAAAATTATTAATTTAATCTTCCATCACTTGTTCTTCAACATCTACTTTAGTTGAATCAGCTGGAGTTTGAGTGGTTGATTCTGCATTTTTTTCATTTATGAAATCCAAATTATGCTCAGAAAGATTACCTATAAAGAATGCTCTATTATATGTATTTTTCGAATAATCTCTAAAGAAACCTTGTACTGATGTATCACCTGGCTCAAAGCTATGAGAAATCTTTCCAGAATATCCATCTCTGCAATCTACCTCCATTGAAATAAACTGAATATCTCCTACTTCTCTTCTTCTTTTGGGTTTAGCTCTAATAACATCAAATTCTGTAAATCTAATTGTAGTGTGTTTCAACAATTTTGTTCTAATTTCCAACAACTCTTTATCTGTTGTTTTGGCACTAACCCCTACAATAACTATATCTCCTTCGATGCATATTGGAGCATCTATTAATTTTTCAACCTGTGAAAATGAAACAAGTGAAAATGAAATAAAGAATAACAATAAAAAAAACTTCTTCATAATTTGCAAATATTTTGTGCAAAAATAACAAACTTTCTTTAAATGGTAATGCTCAATCGAAAAAACTTTGTCTTTAAAATTAATTTAATCTTAACATTCAAATTTTTTTACTATTTTTGCATCTTAAATAACTATGGAGCATCAAAACACAATAAAATCTAAAATAACCGTTAGCGGGAAGGGTTTGCATTCAGGAAATAATATTAATGTAAGCTTGCTCCCTGCTGAGGCTAATACTGGCATAATCTTCAGAAGAATTGATATTGAATCAAAACCAACCATACCTGCACTAATTGACTATGTAACTGACACTTCAAGAGGAACAACAATTGAAAAGGATGGAATTAGGGTTAGTACGCTTGAACATCTTATGGCATCATTGCATTATTTCAATATAGATAATGTAATAATTGAATTGGATTCAAACGAAATTCCAATTCTTGATGGAAGTGCTAGGATATGGGTTGAAAAGATTAAAGAAGTAGGTGTACAGCAACTTATTGCCAAGAAGTATTATTATTCAATCAAAAATCCAATAAGTTTTAAGGACGAGAAAAATCAAATTGAAATAACTGCAATGCCATATGATGGCTTCAAGGTTGATATAACAATTGACTACAATTCCTCTGTTTTGGGAGTGCAGACAATGAGCATTGATTCGCTTGATTCTTTTGAGAAAGATATTGCACCTTGCAGAACCTTTGTTTTTCTTCACGAAATTGAACAACTTTTTAAGCTAAATTTGATTAAGGGAGGAGATCTGGACAATGCCTTAATTTTTGTTGAACATACCCTCAAGCAAGAACAAATTGATTATTTGGCAAAGGTGTTTGACAAAAATCCACAACATATTAAGGTTGAAAAAGGAACATTAAATAATGTTGAAAAAAGATTTGACAATGAACCTGCAAGGCATAAGCTATTGGATTTTATTGGAGATATTTATCTTTTAGGGGTTAATCTTAAAGGGCATTTTATCCTAAAGCGTCCAGGACATTATGCCAATACAGAATTTGCAAAATTAATTAAACAAGTGATTATGGAAAAAATGACAGGGTCTCCATATTATGACCCTAACAAAGAACCTGTTTTTACAATAAACGATATCAAGAATCTTCTTCCTCATCGTTTTCCAATGCTTTTAGTGGATAAAATCATTGAAGTAGGTGATGATTATGTAATAGGAGTTAAGAATGTTACTGGTAATGAAGACTTCTTCAATGGACATTTCCCTCAAGAACCTATTATGCCAGGTGTTTTGATTGTGGAGGCTATGGGACAAACTGGTGGAATATTGGTTTTGAAAGACTATCCAGACCCAGAAAACTATACAACTTATTTTTTAAGAATTGACGGAGTGCGTTTTCGTGGAAAGGTTGTTCCGGGAGATTCTTTAATCTTTAGACTATTTCTAACCGAACCTGTTAGAAGAGGAATTGTGAAAATGAAAGGTGAAGCTTACGTTGGCAACAAGCTGGTTATGGAAGCAGAACTTATGGCACAGGTTGCCAAAACCAAATAATTAATACTATGAATCAACCACTCTCTTATATTCATCCAAATGCAAAAATTGGCAAGGATGTAGTCATTGAACCTTTTACTGCTATTTATGATGATGTAGAAATTGGTGATAATTGCTGGATAGGTCCGCATGTAACAATATTCTCAGGGGCAAGAATTGGAAAAAATAATAAAATCTTTCCTAATGCTTCAATTAGTGCAGTGCCTCAAGATTTGAAGTTTGCTGGCGAAAAAACCACAACCATTATTGGAGACAACAATATTATAAGGGAAGGTGTTACCATTAATAGAGGAACCTCAGCACTTGGACATACTAAGATTGGGAATAATAATTTAATTATGGCTTATGCACATGTTGCTCATGATTGCATTGTTGGCGACAATTGTATTTTGGCAAATGGGGCAACTTTAGCAGGACACATTGAAGTAGGAAACTATGCCATAATTGGAGGATTAAGTGCAATTCATCAATTCACAAAGATTGGTTCTCATGTAATTCTTATGGGAGGCTCGTTAGTTGACAAGGATGTCCCTCCATTTGTAAAGGGTGCGAAGTTCCCCCTATCCTATTGTGGAATAAATTCTGTTGGATTAGCACGAAGAGGATTTGATCAAGAAAAAATCAATCAAATCAAGGAATACTACAAGATTGTTTTCCAATCAGGGATGACCTATACTAATGCTTTCGAAAAGCTAAAAACCCTCCCTTCAACTCCAGAACTTGAAGAAATTATTGGATTTATTTCAAGGGCAGAAAGAGGATTGATGAAAGGTTATGTTAGCAGCTCTGACGAAGAATAATTATTAAGAAGGTGTTTTCTTATAATATAATTTACTTAATTGTGTTGAACAAGAAAGGAGTTGAAATTCAACTCCTTTCTTTATTTGGCTCTAAAATTATTTTACTTGATTAAGAATGTAAACTTATCATAGTTCTTAAGGGCAATTCCTGTTCCTCTTGCAACTGCTCTTAATGGATCTTCAGCAACGTGGACTGCAAGTTTGGTTTTAGCAGAAATCCTCTTGTCTAATCCTCTTAGTAATGAGCCTCCTCCAGCTAAATAAATCCCTGTATGGAATATGTCTGAAGCCAGTTCAGGTGGTGTTAATGCTAATGCTTCCAAAACAGCACTCTCAATCTTAGCAATTGATTTATCTAAAGCATGGGCTATTTCCTTATAATTAACCAATATCTCCTTTGGAATACCTGTCAAAACATCTCTTCCCTGAACAGCAAAATCAGATGGTGGAACATCTAAGTCTGGTATTGCAGCCCCAACGCTAATCTTGATTTGCTCTGCCATTCTCTCCCCAATATTAATATTATGCTGCTTACGCATATACTCAATAATATCTTGATTAAATTCGTCTCCTGCAATACGGATTGACTTATTACATACTATTCCTCCCAATGCAATTACAGCAATTTCGGAAGTTCCTCCGCCTATATCAACAATCATATTTCCAACTGGTTCCAAAACATCAATTCCTATTCCAATTGCTGCAGCCATAGGTTCGTGTATTAGCTTAACTTCCTTTGCTCCTGCTTGCTCTGCTGAATCTCTTACAGCTCTTTCCTCAACATTTGTAATCCCTGAAGGAATACAAATTACCATTTTCAATGCTGGTGGGATAATCGATTTTCTAACATTAATCATCTTAATTAGCTCTCTAATCAGCTGGTTTGCTGTTTCAAAATCTGCAATAACTCCATCTCTCAATGGTCTAATAGTTTCAATATTTTGGTGGGTTCTTCCATGCATCTGCATAGCTTTCTTCCCAATTGCAATAATCTTGTTGGTTCTTCTGTCCTTTGCAACTATTGAAGGCTCGTCAACAACAACTTTATCATTAAATATTATAATAGAATTGGCTGTTCCTAAGTCAATTGCAACTTCTCTTGTTAAAAATGAAAATAAACTCATATTTATTTTTGTCCTATATTTCTTTAGTTTATATTTGCGTTTATTACGAAATTAATAATAAACGGTTACATTATTATTAATAATTTTGTTTTCTTTTGTGTTTTTCTTTAGCCTAAGATTAATGTTTGAAATGTCGGTAGCCAGTAATGACCATTGCCATATTATTTTGTTTACAAAAATCAATTGATTTATCATCATTAATACTTCCACCAGGATGAACAACGGCAATAATTCCTTCCTTATGTGCGATCTCAACACAGTCTGGAAATGGGAAAAAAGCATCGGAGGCCATTACTCCACCATTTAGGTCAAATCCAAAATGTTTTGCCTTTGCAATTGCTTGATTTAAGGCGTCAACCCTTGAGGTTTGACCTGTACCTGATGCAAGTAATTGTCTATTCTTAGCCAGCACAATTGCATTTGACTTGGTATGTTTAACTAATTTATTTGCAAAAGAAAGATCCTTCTGCTCTTGCTCTGTAAGTGCTCTATTAGTTATACTATTCATAACCTCAACCCCTTCAACAACTCTATCCTTCTCTTGAAACATAACACCATTTAGGGCAGATCGGAATTGATATTTATTTGTTTGGATTTGCTTGCGTTTTAGCAAGATTCTATTCTTCTTAGATTTCAATAATTCTAATGCTTCTTGAGAATAGTCGGGAGCAATACAGATTTCCATAAATAATTTATTCATTTCTTCTGCAGTTTCCAAATCAATTGGCTTATTTGTAATCAAAACTCCACCAAAAGCAGAAACTGGGTCTGAAGCTAAAGCGTCAATGTAGGCTTGCTTTAGGGTTTCTCTGCTTGAAAGTCCACAAGCATTATTATGCTTTATAATTGCAAAGGTGGTTTCATTAAAATCATCAATCAAATCGCAAGCAGCATCTATGTCTCCAATATTATTATATGAGATTTCCTTACCATGCAATTGTTCAAAATAAGCATTCAAGTCACCATAAAACATTCCCTTTTGATGAGGGTTTTCACCATAGCGAAGTATTTTTGGATTATTATAGCTTTGTCTAAAAGCAGGTATATCTGCTTCTTTATTAAAATAATTAAAGATTGCAGTATCGTAGTGTGAAGATACTTGAAATGCATAGGCTGCAAATCTCCTTCTTATTTCCAAATTTGTGTTTCCATTATTAGAATTGAGAATTTCCATTAGTTCAGAATAATAATCAACTGACGGTACAATCAATACATCATTATGATTTTTAGCAGCTGAGCGAATAAGACTAATCCCTCCAATATCAATTTTTTCAATTATATCTTCATGTGAGGCTTTTGATTCTACAGTCTTCTCGAAAGGATATAAATCAACAATCACTAAGTCAATTTCAGGAATTTCGTATTCTGTTATCTGTTTTTTGTCTTCTTCGTTTTCTCTTCTACAAAGAATTCCTCCCATAATCTTTGGATGAAGTGTCTTTACTCTTCCTCCTAAAATTGATGGATACCCGGTAAGTAATTCTACGGTTTGTGGTTTCACTCCCAAGCTTTCAATAAAATTATATGTTCCACCAGTTGAATAAATGCTAACTCCAAGTTCATTTAACTTCTTAACGATAACATCTAATCCATCTTTATAAAAAACAGATATTAATGCACTTTTAATTTTCTTCATTTGTATATTTCTTCTTCTTTAAATTAATTTCCAAATTCAATTCCCAAACCTTTTGCTGTTTGAACCAATCTTGATTTGGGTTCAACAAGGTGAGGTTTGCTTATTGCTTTATCAAAACTCACACTGATTATTTCAGGATGACGATAAGCTACCATTTCTCCATATCTTTCTTCCAAAACAAGTTCAAAAGCCTTAACTCCAAATTCCGATGCCAAAACCCTATCATAAGCAATTGGGGTTCCTCCTCTTTGAACATGCCCCAAAACAGTTAGTCTAATGTCGTGTTGAACTCCTGCCTCAATAAGCTCTTGCATTAAAACGTTTCCAATTCCTCCGAGTTTTGCATTATTTTTTCCAATCTCAGAAGAAGATTCTTTTTGTTTCTTTCTCTCAATTGAGTAAGCTCCTTCGGCAATAACAATTATGCAAAAACCTCTACCCTTTTCATACCTCGAGTCTATCTTTTCTTTTATTTTTTCAATCCTATAAGGCATTTCAGGGATAATGCAAACGTCAGCTCCTCCTGCAACTGCACCATATAGAGCAATCCAGCCAGCATCTCTACCCATAACCTCCATAATAAAAACTCTATTATGACTTGAAGCTGTTGTTACAAGTTTATCAATTGCTTCGGTTACGGTTTGAACAGCAGTCTGAAATCCAAAAGTAAAATCTGTTGCTGACAAGTCATTGTCTATGGTTTTAGGAACTCCAATAACATTGAGTCCTTTTTCAAATAATGCCTTAGAAATTCTTTGAGAACCATCACCTCCAATATTAATAACAGCATCAACTCCCAAAATCTTGAGCTTTCTAATCATTTCATCTGACCTATCGACCTCTTCAATTGTTCCATCACTATGTTTGATTGGCCAAGAAAAGGGACCACCCTTATTTGTAGTTCCTAAAATCGTTCCTCCCTTTACCAAAATCCCCTTAACGCTCTTGTTATCCAATATCTCTATTTCTGTTGGCTCTTTCAATACCCCATTAAATGAATCAATACAACCAATAACCTCCCAGTCCTTCTCCTGCGATGCCCTTTTTACAATTGCTCTAATTACTGCATTTAGTCCAGGACAATCACCTCCGCCAGTTACAACCATTACTCTTTTCATCTATATATTAAATTTGTTCAAAATATGGTATTAATTGTTCAATTTCATTTAAAATTTCTTCTTTCCCTGCTTTGCTAATGGATGATGAAAGGAAGTTTTTTGGAAGTTCAACCCAGTCTTTTTGTAATGACTTATTAAACTGATCAACTTTTTTACTTGTAATATTTACTCCCTGCTTGTCTATTTTGGTAAAGACAATGGAAAATGGAATTTCTTTCTCTCCTAAGAAATTTATAAAATCTAAATCTATTTTTTGTGGAGGAATACGGGAATCAATTAAGACAAAAACTGAAATCAAATTCTTTCTTTTTGTCAAGTAGTTTGTAATCATCTTCCCCCAAGATGCCCTGTTAGATTTTGATGTTACTGCATATCCATAACCTGGCAAATCTACTAAAAACCATTCATTGTTGATTTCAAAATGGTTTATCAATTGTGTTTTACCTGGTTTAGAGCTTGTTTTTGCTAAATCCTTTTTATTCACAAGCATATTTATAAGAGAGCTTTTCCCAACATTACTCCTACCAATGAAGGCAAACTCTGCCTTATTGGGCTCAGGACACTTAGTGTAATTTGAATTACTTATAACAAACTCAGCACTTTTAATCTGCATTCTCTTTCCTAATTTTCTTCTCTTAGTAGTTTAAGTATCTCTTTTGCTTGTCGGGATATATATCAGCAATGGTTACTAATATCCCTGTTTCTTCAACATTGCTGAAATGCTTGTTTACTGAGGTTCCAAAAGAACGCATGGTTGAGGATAGATTCATATAGGCATTAAAAAGAGGAGGAACATGTTCGCCTCTTTCCCTAACTGCTTTCGTGAGGATTTGATGATCTTCCTTATAGCTTAGTCCATTAAATAGTTTTACGAGTTCATTATAATCAGTTGAAATTTCAACAGGTTCAATCGGATACACCATTCCTTCATTATCTGGGAAATGTTTTTTGAAGAAGTAAAGGATATAATCTCTTGCAGTCTTGTCCATGGTTGGATACATTGTTACTTTACCAAAGAAATATTTAAATTCGGGGTGAGTTACTGCCAAAGCGCCCAATCCATCCCAAAGATTATCCAAAGAGAACATACCCTTACGCAGGTTAACTGTTGGTTGGTATTCTGGTGAAACAAAAGAACGTCCAAGCTCAAGAGTATGATCAAGATAATTCTCTCTAAAGAACTCTGTAAAATGGAATAGTCCAGCAGTAGCACTTAATAATTCCCCATTTTCCAAAACCTGAATATCTTTTCCTAAAATATATCTATAGCCTCCAATAATTTCTTCCTCCATAGGGTCCCAAACAAAGAGTTGCTTATAACAATGAGGACTAGCTGCAATATCAAATTCATCAATATCACAATCCTTTCCACTTCCTCCTCCTTCTGCTCCAAAGCTTAACTCTCTCAATCGTCCAATCTCTCTCATTATGTTTGGAGATTCGTGTGCGGTTGTTATATAAATCTCTCTTGAACCATTATTTGTTTTACGAAAAAAAATGTCTTTTGTGAGCTCTTGTTTTATAAGGCTCTTATCAACAGGTGGTATTACGTAAGATGTGTCCATAATCTATAATATAATTCTTTTTTCTATGCTTTAAATTCCTTTTCAGGGTCTTCTTTCAATTGATAAACATATTCCCTTAGCTTATTTGCCCATTCCAAAGGTGTGAATCTATTATCAAATGTTTCATTTTTGACCGGTTGTCCAAAGGTAATTGTTATTGTTTCGCCCTGTTTCTTAAACATTTCCGAAGGCAAAAGTATCATTTCCAAATCAAACTCAATCCTAAAGAAACGTCTTATTGCCGAAAGCCTATAGAATCTTTTTGAATTGACGCTATCAATATACACAGGAACAATATCTCTGCCGTATTCTTGTGCCTTTCTCAAAAAGCTCTTCTTCCATTTGAAGTCTTGAATACGACCATTTATCTTCTTACTTTCTGTCCCTGCTGGAAAGAACATCATACAACTATCAGATGCAAAGGCATTGTTTAGAGCATCGTGATTTGATGAATTTCTTCCATATTTATTAATTGGGATGAAAACACTTTTTAAGCCTGGTAATTGACATAAAATATCATTTACAGGGAACAAAATATCTCTTCTGTATTTACCAACTTCAGAAATCAAAGCCATGCCATCAATTCCTCCAAGTGGGTGATTACTTGCTATCAATGCCCTGCCTTCTTTGGGTATATTATGTGGATTAATAACCTTTATTTTTATATCGATTTCCTTCAAAACACAATCTGCAAAGTCAACCCCTTGATAATCTCTATATTTATATATAACTTCATTGACCCTATCAAGACAAATTAACTTTTTAAACCATTTCAGAAGAGGCTTTGGGATGATTTTCAAGAGATACTTATTCTTGCTAACCAATATCTTCTCCAAAGAAATAAATCTTTGAGTAATTTCACCGCTAAAGTTAATATTTGAAGTAGTAGTATCTTTATTCATTAAATTTCAATCAAATTATAAATGGCAAAGTTACAAAATAAAACTAAGAAATAGTTAAAAATTTTTATCAATTGCATGAATTAATTGTTAAGATATACTCAACAAAGAGAATTTGACATTAAAACATTGGTTAATATACTTTAATTTAGCTCAGAAATATTTAAGAAAATGATAAAACTTGAATTTGAAATTTCGTTAGATTTGTGATAAAAAATATTTTAGTTTTGTTCTAAACAATAAACCTTTGAAATAGTATTATTCTTTTCTGAAATAAATTTTTTGAAATCAAGTTTTAAATTTATGAATCCTTATGTATGGAAATTAATAAATAGAGAATATGATATAAGAAACGATTATGCGTGAAAATCATCGAATTCTTTGGGCTTTAGAATAATTATTACTTACTTTGCATCTGTAATTAGAATAAATATTTAGGATATGAAAAGATTGATTATTTTAGTCGTTATTTTGTTTTGCTCATTATCTTTGCTTAAGGCTCAAGAATTTAGAGCAGGTGTTCTTTCTGGGGTTTTGGCAACTCAAGTTGACGGAGACTATATGTCAGGATATTATAAGGCAGGTTTTATTGGTGGATTATTTGTTTATAGAGATGTTTTTGGTGCTGCAAGAATTCAGGGCGAACTTGTGTTTGCAACAAAGGGAAGCCGTTGTGCTCCCAAGAATCCTAACCCTGATTTTCTTCAAGTTTCAACTTCCAGCATCGATTTAAGCTTAATGTATATCTATAAAGTAAGTGAGAGTTTGAATTTTAGGATTGGACTTACTCCATCAGCACTATTGAGTGCCAAAGAGGTAAGACCGACAGGAGTAATTCAAGATCCTGATAACTCACCAGACTTTAGGCGTTTTGGAATTTTGGGATTGGCAGGCGTTACCTATAATCTCAACAAAAGATTTAGCATCACATGGAGCTATAATTACTCTTTATTGAGTATTAGAAGTGGAAACTCGGAAATATACGACTTGGGATTTCATGAAAAAAACGCCCAATATCATAATTATATGTCCTTTGTTTTGGGATATACCTTCTAATTTATAAAAGGATTATTTTCTTTCTCATAGCCTATTGTTGTGGTTGGTCCATGTCCACAAATACAAATAGTATTTTCAGCGAGAGGGAATAGATTATTCTTAATACTTGAAATTAAGGTGTCAAAATCTCCTGTCGGAAGGTCTGTTCTACCAATTGAATCCCTAAACAACACATCTCCAGTTACAACAAAACCCTCTTCATTATTATAAAAACACAAACTTCCAGCACAGTGTCCTGGAGTTTCAAAGATTTGTAATTTGGAGTTGCCAAAGAGAATAACATCTTCTTTTGTAATGTATTCCAGAGATATGTTCTCAATTCCATCAACCTCAAAACCCATCATCTGAGCTTGAGCATCAGCAATTCGGATAAACCTTTCACCATCATGATGCATCTTTAGAGGTAGATTAAACATTTGTGTAGCCCAATAAGCTCCGCATATATGATCAATATGAGCATGAGTAATAAGTAGATGTTTAACCTTAAGGTCATTTTCCTTTATAAAGTTGATTATTTCTTGTTTTTCTGATTGATCTTGACAACAAACATCAATCAAAACACATTCTTTTGTGTTATCATATGCCAATGTACAATTCACTTCATAGTGATTAAATACGAAAACTTTTACCATTATTCTTGTTTTTTTGCTTCATTCCAAAATACATCCATTTCCTTCAAAGTCATTTTTCTAAGATCTTTGCCTTGTTGGAGTACTTTTTCTTCAATGTATTGGAATCGGTTAATAAACTTCTTATTTGTTCTTTCTAAAGCAGATTCGGGGTTTACGTCAATAAATCGCGAGTAGTTAATTAGAGCAAATAGAGTATCTCCAAACTCCTGTTCAATTCTTTCCCTATTATTATTCTTTAACTCTTCTTTGAGTTCCTCAATTTCTTCCTCTACCTTTTTCCACACTTGTTCTCTATTTTCCCAGTCAAATCCAACTCCTCTTGCTTTATCTTGAATCCTATACGCTTTAACTAATGCAGGCAATGTTTTTGGGACTCCAGAAAGAGTTGATTTTCTTCCTTCCTTCAATTTTATCTGTTCCCAATTCTCTTTAACCTGCTCAGAACTACTAACTTTTTCATCTCCGTAAATGTGAGGATGTCGTCTAATTAGCTTTTCATTGAGTGAATCAATCACATCCTTAATATCAAACGCCTTTTCTTCAGAGCCAATCTTTGCATAAAACACAATATGCAAAAGTAAATCGCCAACCTCTTTCTTTATTTCATCGCAATTATTTTCAATAATTGCATCAGCAAGTTCGTATGTTTCCTCAATGGTCAAATGACGAAGAGTTTCATAGGTTTGTTTCTTATCCCAAGGGCATTTTTCCCTTAGATCATCCATAATTTCCAACAATTTTCCAAAGCTTTCCAAAGCTTCTTTATGCTTATCTTTTCCCATCAAAAAAATTTCTTTTTAGCCTTCATTTATCTTTATTCGCTTCCCAACTATTTGCAATGTCTGCAATCTTATCATAGTCCAAGCTTCTCATACAATCAAAATGTTTCTTTGGACATTCCTTAAATCCCAATTTTGAACATGGACGACAATTCAAATCTTTTTTTTCAAAGATATGAATTTCAGCCTTTGAGTCTTTTGGAAGATAAGGGTACATCCCAAATTGAGGTATTGTATTTCCCCAAACACTAATAATATTCTTATTTAGTGCTGCAGCAATATGCATAAGACCTGTATCGGGAGTTATTACTCCATCGGAGTTTGCAATTAGTGATGAAGTTTGATTTAGATTGTAAGCACCACAAGCATTAAATACCCTTGCTCCTACAGCATTCTCAACCAAAATTGCCTTATGCCTATCATCCTTATCTCCTAATAGAACAATTGATTTATTTATTCCTTGACATAATTGGATTAGCTTATCCAACGGGATTTGTTTAGTTTGATGCTTGCTCCCAACAACAACTGCAACATAACCATCTTGAAAACTCAAAGGCAATGCATCAGGAGAAATGTAGTCCTCATCTGCCAAAAAATAATCTAAACCCTTATCATCATTAATAACCTTATATTTAATTCCATTTAAGGTTTCGAAATACCTATCAACAATATGTAAATCTGGCAATTGATTTAGTTTATATCTAACCAAAAGCCATTTTTTTATCTTTAAAGAATTAAATGTTCTATAAGGTTTAAAAAGTCTTAGTTTTATTATCAATGACCTCAATTGTTTATGCAAGTCAATGATTAAACTATAGTTTTCTTTCCTTAGGTGTTTAATAGTTTCTGATAAAGAACCAGAATATGTAATTATCATATCCACATAAGGATTATTATTCAGTATAATTGCGTTATTTGCCTTTGTCAGATAGTGAATCTCAACATTAGGTATTTGTGTTTTTATGCATCGAATGATTGGAGTTGTTAGAACAATATCTCCAATTGAACTTAGACGTATTATTAAAATCTTGGGGTGAGCATCCATAACTATCCTACGCTTCCTTCTAAACTAATACTTAATAATTTTTGAGCCTCAACTGCAAATTCCATAGGTAGTTTATTAAGTACTTCTTTTGCATATCCATTTACAATTAGTCCAATTGCAGCTTCTTGTGATATTCCTCTTTGGCGACAGTAGAATAGTTGATCGTCAGAAATTTTTGAAGTAGTTGCTTCGTGTTCAACAATTGAACTATGATTATCAGTTTTTATGTAAGGAAAAGTATGGGCACCACATTTGCTACCTAAAAGTAGTGAATCGCATTGAGAAAAGTTTCTTGAATTAGTTGCTCCCTTTGTAACTTTGACCAATCCACGATAGGAATTTTGACTTTCTCCTGCAGAAATTCCTTTTGAGATGATTGTGCTTTTTGTATTTTGCCCAATATGAATCATCTTTGTTCCTGTGTCGGCTTGTTGTTGATTATTGGTAACAGCAACAGAATAGAACTCCCCAACAGAATTGTCTCCCTTTAGAATACAACTTGGGTATTTCCAAGTTACTGCAGAGCCTGTTTCAACCTGAGTCCAAGAAAGTTTAGCATTGTTTCCTTTACAAATACCCCTTTTGGTAACGAAATTATAAATCCCACCCTTTCCATCTTTATCTCCAGGATACCAATTCTGTACAGTGGAGTACTTAACTTCTGCATCCTTCATAACAACAATCTCAACAATGGCTGCATGAAGTTGATTCTCATCTCTTTTTGGGGCAGTACAGCCTTCCATATAGGAGACATAGGAACCTTCTTCTGCAACAATCAAAGTTCTTTCAAACTGACCAGTATTTGCAGCATTAATTCTAAAATAGGTTGAAAGTTCAATAGGGCATTTTACTCCTTTAGGGATGTAGCAAAAAGAACCATCACTAAATACTGCGGAATTAAGTGCGGCAAAGAAATTATCAGTATAAGGAACCACTGAAGCAAGATGCTGACGGACTAATTCTGGATGATTTTGAACTGCCTCACTAAAAGAACAGAATATTATTCCTACCTCTGAGAGGGTTTCGGAAAATGTAGTCTTAATAGAAACACTGTCCATAACAGCATCAACTGCAACATTACCCATGTTACCTGAATCATCTAAAGAAATACCTAGTCTATTAAATGTATCAAGCAACTCCTCATGAACTTCTTGACTGTCTGTTTCTGAACTTGTTTTTGGTGCAGCATAATAGATAATATCCTGATAGTTTATTTCTGGAATCTCTAAATGTGCCCAAGTTGGCATTTTCATAGTTAGCCAATGATTATAGGCTTTTAATCTGAATTCCAATAACCATTCAGGCTCATTCTTCATCTTTGAAATATGTTTAATAACATTTTCATTTAATCCTTTTTCAATAACCTCAGTATCAATATTTGTAACAAAACCATATTTGTATTCACCACTTGTAATATCCTCAATTATATCGTTTTCTTTTATTCTTTCATTATCATTCTCCATAGTTTTTCATTTTTCATGAAATGCAAAAATACAATATAATTATTCTAAGTAGAAATATTTAATATAAATTTTTTATTCAATAGAGAATTTATGAGAAAATCAAAATACATAATGATTCATCCCATCAAATCAATAAATTCTATTTAAAAATGATGTATTACATATATATTTTTATGCACTAATCAGAATATGACATAATAATTAATAATTAGATTTTTCATTGATTATTACGAATTTACATTAATCTGCATTTAAAAAGTATAAAAAAAAATTGTTATTACAATAATTATTATTACTTTTGCTCCAAATACAACAAATGGAGAAACTCGAAAATCCAAAACAGAGTAGAGGCAAAAAAATAAATAAAAATTATAACTATGAAAAAAATTTTATTTGTATTAGGAGTTGCAGCAGCTTTTTCATTCGCAGCTTGTAATGGCGCTAAAGATTGTGCTTGCGATATCGTTAACGAAGGAGACGGTACAGTTGTTATGAGAGCATCTGAAGTAAATGGTGCATTAGATGTTCTAGAATTTGACGGAGATTGTGCAGATATTACATGGGCTGATTATTCAGGACAATTCAAAACTGAAATCATCATGGAAGGTAACAAACTTAAATGCGTAGAAAAATAAAAAGTATTTTTCTTAAAGAAGGGGAATATTACATTTGTAGTATTCCCTTTTTAATATAGAGTAGGATTATGAGAATAAATAAAAGTTTGATTGGAACAATATGCCGAATAATTATTGGTTTAGTTTTTATTCTTTCGGCAGTACTAAAATATTTATCAATTGAAGCAGTTGATTTATTCTTTTTTGACCATAAATTATTCCCTTGGGTAATAACTACAATCTTATCAAGACTTCTTATCTCTCTCGAAGCAATTATAGGAATAATGCTTGTAGTTGGTGTTTACCCAAAATTATCCAAAATACTAACCTTTTTAATGCTGATTGGCTTTACAGTATATTTACTAATAAAGCCTTTGTTTTTTGATGTAACTGATGAAAATTGTTTTTGTTTTGGAGATAAAATACAGCTTTCTGACAAAGAAACCATAATTAAAAACGTGATTCTTCTTCTCCTTGCACTAACTCTGAATTGGGCAAAATGGTGGAGGACAAGATATTCAAAACTCATATTAATTATTTCTTCTCTTTTAGTTGTTGGAACAGCATTCACAATCAAACCACCTGACTTTATTCAATCAAAGATTTATAAACATTCCGTAAATATCCGTCCTGAAGTATTTGAAAGAGTTAAGAAATATGAAAACTTACAAGCTTTAGAGATTGATAAAGGAAAGAAAGTTGTTTGCTGGTATAGTACTAATTGCAAGTATTGTAAGAGAGCAGCAAAGAAAATTGACATTATTATAGATAGACATAAATTAGATCGGAATGATTTTATTGAGGTTTTCGGAGGCAAAGAAAAATCATTGACTAAGTTCTATGAAGAATCAAACACAAAACCTCTTCCCTACACTTTTATTGATATTGTATCATTCCTAAATACCACACATGGTCATATGCCAGTTATCTTTTTACTTGAAGAAGGAAAGGTTATTCAACTATATAAATTAACAACAATTGACGAAGCCTTCATTGTTGACTTTTTTAAACCCAAAAATAATAAATAATTATGAAAAAGATATTCTTAATTGCAGCTGTAGTTTTTTCAATCTCATTAGTTTCCTGCACACAAAACGATTGTGTTTGCACAGCTAATCAACAAAAATCAACCGGTTATGCAAGCTCAGCATCCTATCCTATTTATGATTGGGGAGGAAGTTGCAGTAGCATTACGCAAAACGATATTCCTGAGATAAGTGGTAGCGGTACAGAGTATAATCTGAACTGCACAGACATTTAGTACTTTCCTTTCCCCATTATTCTTTTTTGGAAAATAATATATTAACAATTTTCTTCGTTTAGAAGTGATATTGTAATTTTTTAATCTCACTACTATGATAAATATTCTTTGGGTTGACGATGAAATTGACCTTTTAAAACCTCATATGCTTTTTCTGGCTACAAAGGGCTACGAAGTTATTCCTTCAACTGATGGAATTGAAGCCTTAGAACTATTGGAGCAAAACATTGTTGACATTGTTTTTTTAGATGAAAATATGCCTGGAATTTCAGGATTGGATACCTTAATGAGGATTAAGGACAAATATCCTTCTCTTCCAATTATTATGATAACAAAAAGTGAGGAAGAGCATATTATGGAACAAGCCATTGGGTCTAAGATTTCGGACTATTTGATTAAGCCTGTTAATCCAAACCAAATTCTTCTTGCTCTAAAGAAACATCTTGATGCTAAAAAACTTGTAAGTGAAACCTCAACACTCAATTACCAACAACAGTTTAGAGAGATATCAATGCGACTAATGGATAGGTTGGATGCAAAGCAATGGGCAGAAGTCTATAAGAAATTAATTTTTTGGGAGTTGGAGCTTGCAACCTCACAAGATGAAAGTATTTTTGAAATTCTCCGTCAACAAAAGGATGAGGCAAATACTCTGTTTTGCAGATTCTATGAAAAAAACTATGAGAGCTGGCTAAAAACACAGACTGATGATAGACCTCTTTTGTCGCACACAGTACTTAAAGAAAAACTTTTTCCATTACTTAAGGAAGAAAAGGTTCCAACTTTTTTAATTGTTATTGACAATTTCAGGTTCGATCAATGGAAAGCAATACAGCCAATGATTGAAGAGTATTATAGGATAGATAATGAAGATATTTATTTTAGTATTATCCCTACCACAACTCAATATGCAAGAAATTCTATGTTTGCTGGACTAATGCCAGCAGAGATTGAAAAGAAATATCCTTCACTTTGGGTTAATGAAGATAAGGAAGGGAATAAAAACCAAAATGAACATGAGTTTTTGCAGGAAAACCTGAAGCGATTTGGTTTTAATCTTAAAACAACCTACCATAAGGTGCTGAATGTGCAATATGGTAAGAGAATGATTGATATTCTGCCAAATATGCTTAACAACGACTTGAATGTGATTGTTTATAATTTTATTGATATGCTATCTCATGCTCGCACGGAAAATGATTTAGTTAGGGAGCTTGCAGAGGATGAAAGGGCATATCGTTCTGTAACTCAAACTTGGTTTAATCATTCTGCACTAATGGATGTATTGAAGTATTTGAGCGACAAGAAAGTTAATATTGTTATTACAACTGATCACGGCTCTGTTAGGGTTGATAGACCTGTGAAGGTTAAAGGAGACAAAGGGCTTTCTACAAACCTTCGTTACAAGGTAGGTAGACTTTTGGACTACAACCCAAAGGAAGTGCTTGAGGTTAAGGACTGTACTCAAATATTTCTACCAAAATTAGCCATAACCTCACCTTATATCTTCACTCGCTCAAATGATTTCTTTGCATACCCCAACAACTATAATCAATACGTACAATACTACATGAATACTTTCCAACATGGAGGGATTTCTATGGAAGAGATTATGGTCCCATTTATAACTATAAAAAGAAAGTAAATGCAACCTACATATATTGCCGATTCACTTTCTGACCTTAAAACAATTGCTAATAAAATCTTAGAGGATAATAGCGAAGATAAGATTTTTATTCTTGAAGGGGAAATGGGAGCAGGTAAAACCACTCTTACAAAGTATTTATGTGAGAACTTGGGAGCAACGGATAATGTTTGTTCCCCTACTTTTGCAATCGTAAATCAATACTACTCCGACATAATTGGAGATATTTATCATTTTGATTTTTACAGGATAAACAAAGAGCAGGAAGCCTTTGATATTGGGTTTGAGGAATACTTATATAGTGGGAATTATTGTTTTATTGAGTGGGCTGAAAAGGTCTCAAGCCTTTTGCCCTTGCACTACACAATCATCTCTATTAAAGAAATTCAAGAAAAAAGAAGAGAGATATCCATAAGGAAGGTTTAGATAAACACCTAAAGAATAGTGTTTTCTTTTCATTATATCTTTCTTGAAATTAAAACGAAGAGTTAATTTACTAAAACGAAGAGTTAATTTACTAAAACGAAGAGTTATTTTTCTAAAACCTTATTCTAATATTTCTGAACAAGTCTTTCAGACCAAAATAAAATTAGATAAAATAGTATTATAACTAATCGGATTATTATAGCCAACGTTTTCTTTTGAAATAGAACAAAAATCCAACAACCACAATAACCATAAGTGCAATTATTCCTCCAAATACCCAGCCTTTTCCCATAAAAGGAAGGGCAACATTCATCCCATAAATTCCTGAAATCACCGATAGAGGAAGCATTATTGTGGAGATAAAGGTAAGAATCCTCATAATTTCATTGGTTTTGTTGGTCTGAAGCGAATCAAAAGTGTGAGATAGACCTTCAATCAACTCTCCATAATCTTCAACCAAGTCAAACATCTTTTGATATTGGTCTAAGATATTTCCCCAATAGTCTTCCATATCCTCTTCATACCCCTTAATTCCCCCTGATTCGAACTTATGGAAAACTCTAACCTGTGGTTTGAAGGTAGTATTTAGTGAAATAATATTTTTTCGAGTAATTGATAGTTGTTCAATAACTTTTTCAGATTTTTTTGTAAAGATATCGTAGTTAATTCCATCAACCTCAGTTCCAATTCTCAGGATAAGAGTATAGGTTTCGACCATTAGCCTATCCAATATATTATAAAGTAAACTATCAGAACTTTCAACAATATCAGGTAAATCGTTGCTATTTTCTTGATGTTTCTTCTGAAGGTCTTTAAATAAGTTTTTCACAACCCAATGCGAGCGTCCAATGGTTACAATATAATCCTTTCCCCAAAATATTTTAACCTCCTTAACTCTTACAAATTTATTTGCTTTGTCAAAAAAAGGAAAATGAAGAATAAGGAAATAGTAGTCGTCATACTCGTCAATCTTTGGTCGTTGATTAACTGAGCGACAATCCTCAATGTCTAAAGGGTGAAATTCATATTCTTTTAAAAGGAAATCAAAATCATCTTCACTCGGGTTAAGGATATGCAACCACTTAACGTTTTCAAAATTTATTGTTTCAATCATGCTATATCCTCCTTTCTATAAAAAATTGCTATGCAAAGGTAGTAAAATTTAGTCAAATACAAAATGATATACTTAAAAATTTGAATTATTGATTTTTTTCCATTTAAGTTTTAGTGGTTATCATATATTTTATATCTTTGTACTTTAATATGTTTTTTTGATAAATTCAACCTACAATACAACTCATAATACGATATAAACTTAAGCTAATTGAATTGCAAACTTATTAAAGAAATAATAATGTAAAAGTTTTATAAAACAGAAGTAAATACAAACGAAATAAATACATATAGTACTATGAAATCAATAAAAGACGTAAACTTTAAGGGCAAGAAAGTATTAGTAAGAGTTGACTTTAATGTTCCTATAGATGAGAATAAAAACATTACAGACGATACACGTATGCGTGAATCATTGCCAACAATAAATAAATTATTAAATGACGGAGCTGCTGTAATTATTATGGCACATTTCGGACGACCTAAAAAGGGAGGTTTTGAGGAAGAGTTTTCTTTAAATCCTGTTGCAAAACATCTTTCGGAGATGCTAAACAAGAAAGTTATGTTTACTCAGGAGGTTCTTGTTGATAAAGTTGCTGGGCTTAGTTCAAACTTAGAAAATGGGGACGTGATGCTTTTAGAAAATATTCGTTTCTATCCCGAAGAAACAAAAGGAGATGTTGCTTTTGCAGAAAAGTTAGCTAAGCTTGGAGATGCTTATGTTAATGATGCTTTTGGAACTGCACATCGCGAACATGCTTCAACTGCAACCATAGCACGTTTCTTCCCTAATAATAAGTACTTTGGATTTTTGATGGAGAATGAGGTTAGAAACCTTCAAAAACTAATGAATAATCCAAGTAAGCCGTTCACTGCAATAGTTGGAGGTTCGAAAGTGAGTTCAAAGATTGATATTTTAAAGAATTTAGCACCTATTGTTGATAATATTATTATTGGAGGAGGGATGACCTATACTTTCCTAAAAGCAATGGGAATAAATATTGGAACTTCTATTTGTGAGGACGATAAGATTGATTTGGCTAATGATTTGATTGAAGAGATGAAAAGACAAAACACTAAATTAATCCTTCCAGTTGATCATATTATTGCAGATAAGTTTGATAATGACGCAAACAAATTGAATACAACTGACCAATCAATCCCTGATGGATACATGGGAATGGATATTGGTCAAAAATCTATAGAACTTTTCAAGAATATTATCTTAGAATCCAAAACAATTCTTTGGAATGGACCAATGGGAGTTTTTGAAATGCCTTCTTTCTCAAAAGGAACATTTGCAATTGCTGAATATATTGCCAAAGCAACCAAACAAGGAGCATTTTCAGCAGTTGGTGGAGGAGATTCTGTTGCAGCCATTAATCAATCTGGGTTTGCAAAGGATGTTTCATACATTTCAACAGGAGGTGGAGCAATGTTGGAATACTTAGAAGGCAAAACACTACCAGGGATTAAAGCAATTTTAGATTAACGATGAAAGGGATTGTTTGCATTACGGGAGCAACATCTGGAATTGGATATTACTCTGCAATTGAATTTGCAAAATTAGGCTATGATATAATCATAACAGGTCGCCGAAAAGAAAGATTGGATGAACTTGAAAAGCTGATTAGGGAGGAATACAAAGTAAAAGTAATATCCCTAAACTTTGATGTAAGAGAAAGAAACTGCGTTGAAGACTGCCTTAACTTCTTACCTTCAGAATGGAAAGACATAGATATTTTGGTAAATAATGCAGGACTTGCAGCTGGCAAAGAACCAATATTTGAGGGCGACCATAACGATTGGGAACAAATGATAGACACAAATGTCAAAGGATTACTATACGTCTCAAGGGTTATCATTCCATGGATGAAGGGAAGAAAGAAAGGACATATATTAAACATTTGTTCCATTGCAGGAAAAGAGGTTTATAAGGATGGAGCGGTTTATTGTGCAAGTAAAGCCGCAGTAAATTCCATTTCGCAAGGAATGAGGATTGACTGCAACCCCTATAATATTAAAGTAACTAATATTTGTCCTGGTGCTGTTGATACTGAGTTTTCAATCGTTAGGTTTAAGGGCGACAAAACAAAGGCAGATGCAACCTATCAAGGATATACCCCATTGACAGGTGAAGACATTGCCAAAACAATTATCTATTGTGCCACCCTGCCCCAACACGTATGTATAAATGATTTGGTAATAACCCCAACTGCACAAGCAAACGCAACAACATTCCACCGAGAGTAAACAAAATGGGCGTATTGATTACGCCCATTTTTATTATTCAACAGGATATGTTCCTATACCCGGCTCACTAAAATCAAACAATCCTGATTCATAAAAAAGATTTGCCATCTTTAATGCATCACCTTGAGAATGTTTTGTTGCTCTTAGTTCAAATAATTCTGAGAAAAAATTAAATTGCCTTACTATTTCTGTATTTGTCTGCTTGGTCATCTGGATTAAACCACTTAAATCATTTTCATCAAAAACCTTTACATAAAAAATACTTCCATAAGTATTTATGCATACATTCCCCATAGGTTCACCAATTAAATTATCACAATACTCTGTTTGCATAGCATAGTTAGCATAAGAAATAATTGCAAATTTCTCTAAGTCTGCAATAATTTGAGTTATCTCTTCACAAGTCTTGGGAGAGTTAAGTCTCAATGGAACTATTTTAAATTTATATGAAGTAGTTTTATGTATTGTATAGCTATAGCTTTGGTCAAACTGATTAATGGATGAAATAAAATTTTTAATTTGAGTATCGCTATAAATTGAATCAACACCAATTACGATATAATTATTAGACAATTCTCCTAAAAAATCTTGTTCCCCATTATAATATTTGAAATTAACAAAATCACATGTAGGAGTTATGCTATCATCATTTTCTTTACAACTCGAAAAACAAACGATTAAGGAACTAAGCAATAATAATACAAATACTTTTTTCATTTCGTTTAAAGGTTATGGTTTATAACTATTAATTAACGCTTGCAAACTTACAAACATATTTCCTGCTTACAAAATAAAATCCTATTTATCTTTAAGTTATGACAGAGCCAAACGATTTAATTCTTCAATCTTTAAGAATGGGGGTGATTTCAAAGTTTTTTATTAGTTTTGCAATATGAATTTTCGTTTGGAGATAGTAAGTGGTTTTGCAGAGAATTTAATTTTGTAATTAAAAAAATGAAGAAAAAGGATTCAGCTTTAAAGGTTTTGGAAGGTATTGAGCAGCCTAATCAGGTCAATAATGAGTTTCTGAAGAAATATACCAAGAAAAAGAATCTCTCTATTGAGGATTATGTTCAGGGGATTTTGAATAAGGATAGGACAATTCTTTCAAAGGCAATTACTTTGGTTGAGAGTTCTCTTTATGAGCATCAGGAAAAGGCTCAACAGATTATTGAGAGATGTTTGCCTTATGCGGGCAAGAGTGTTCGTTTGGGTATAACTGGTGTTCCTGGTGTTGGCAAGAGTACAACCATTGATGTTTTGGGAAAGAACCTCACTAATAGTGGTCATAAGGTTGCTGTTTTGGCTATTGACCCAAGCAGTCAAAGAAGCAAGGGCTCAATTTTGGGAGACAAGACAAGAATGGAAGAACTCTCAACCGACCAAAATGCCTTCATTCGCCCTTCTCCTTCGGCAGGTAGTTTGGGAGGGGTTGCAAGAAAGACAAGAGAGATAATTATATTATGTGAGGCTGCAGGGTTTGATGTGGTTATTGTGGAAACTGTTGGGGTTGGTCAGTCAGAAACAGTGGCTCATTCAATGGTTGATTTCTTTTTGCTTTTGCAGTTGGCAAATGCAGGAGATGAGCTGCAAGGTATTAAGAGAGGGATTATGGAAATGGCTGATGCTATTTCAATAAATAAGGCTGAAGGCGAGAACAAGCAAAAGGCAGAGATTGCAGCAGGACAATATCGTAATGCCTTACATCTTTTCCCTATGAGTGAAAGCGGATGGACTCCCCCTGTCTTTACTTCTTCTGCCTATTCAAAGGAAGGGATTGATAAGATATGGGAGACAGTTAATGATTATGTTATTCTGACTAAGTCAAATGGTTATTTCTACAAGAAAAGGAATGAACAGAATCTTAAAATTCTTTCAGAAGCAATAGATTCTCACCTTAAAGAGAATTTCTATACCAATCCTAAGGTAAAAGAAAGGATTACAAAGCTTCAGCAAGATATACTTGACAACAAAATCAGTGCTTATGTTGGTGCTGGGTTACTAATTGAAGATTATTTTCAAAACATAAAATCAAGCAAATGAAAAATTTAATATACTTATCCTTAATCTTAGTTATTTTTATGTGCGGTTGCGGAATATTCAAAAAGGACAAATCAAATCAATCAAACAAAACAAGTTCTAATGAAATCAACAAATCCATTGATTTCTTCCAAACGGAATGGGAATTGGTTAAGGTTGGAGCCATTAAGCCTAAGCTAACAGGAACCGATAATAAGGTTTCAATTCTATTTAGCAAGGACAACTCTCATTTTGCTGGTTTTAGTGGTTGTAATAGATATTTTGGTAAATATGAAACAAAGAAAGAAAATCTAAAACTTATGGATATAGGTTCAACCAGAATGGCTTGTCCGGAAAGTGATATGCGTTTTGAAAATACTTATCTAAGCAACCTGAATAAAATTACAAACTATTCTATTAATGAAGACACACTCTTTCTCAAAAACAAAGATAGAGTTGTTTTGGTATTCATAGCAAAATAGGAAATGTCTGATAGGATAACTCTTTTCGCAGAAGTAATTCTGCCCCTACCCCTACCCTCTACATATACTTATAGAGTTCCTTTGGAATGGAATGATTTGGTGAGAAAGGGACAAAGAGTTGCGGTTGAACTTGGGAAGAAAAGAATATACTCTGGAATAATTCAAAATATTCATCAAAACGCCCCAAAAGTAACTAGTGTTAAGTATATACTTTCAATCTTGGAGCAAGAGCCTGCTGTAAGTGAAATAAGCTTGAACTTTTGGCAATGGATTTCCAATTACTATATGTGTTATTTGGGAGATGTTTTGACGGCTGCACTTCCTTCGGGACTTAGACTCAAGAGCGAAACAAATATTATTATCAATCCCAATTTTGATGGGGATATATCCAATCTTAGCGATGAGGAGGCAATGGTTTTGGAGATTGTTTCTAAAAAAGAAGCTATATCAATTGATGACATTAGGAACAAGACCTCAATAAAGGAAATACTTCCGCTTTTGAACTCAATGATTAGGCAAAATATTATCCTCACCGAAGAAGAGCTAAAAAATAAGTATAGATTAAAGGTTGAAGAATATATTTATCTTTCTAAGGAATATCAGGAAGAAAAGAATCTCAAGGAACTTTTTGAACATTTGGAATCGAAGAAGACTTATAAAAAACAATATGAAGTCCTATTGCAATTCCTCTCCATTGCAAAATTTAGGGATGCAGAAATTAAGAAAAATGATTTAACAAAACTTGCAAATATTTCAGCTTCCTCTCTCCAAACCCTAATTAAGAATAATGTATTTACTATTGAGAAGAAGACCCAAAGCCGACTAACTGACCGAAGCTCTGCCTTGATTGAAAATAATCTAATTCTCAGTCAAGAACAAGAATATGTTTTTAATCAAATAATTGATAATTGGGAAAAGAAACCCGTTAGTCTAATTCATGGAGTTACTGGCAGTGGTAAGACAGAAATCTATATTAAGCTTATTCAAAAGGTTATTAATGAAGGAAAGCAAGTCCTATTCCTTCTTCCAGAAATTGCCCTCACAAGTCATCTTATTTACCGTTTGGAAAAATACTTTGGAAATCGTATTGGAGTGTTTCATTCAAGGTTCTCAAAGGAAGAAAGGGTTGAGATATGGAATAAGGTTAAAAATCCTATAAGGTCAAGCCGCTATGATATTATTCTTGGCTCGCGTTCAAGTGTGTTTCTTCCCTTTTCTGACCTTGGCTTGATTATAGTTGACGAAGAACACGACCCATCCTACAAACAATACGACCCTTCTCCAAGATACAACGCAAGAGATTCTGCAATTGTCTTAGCTCAACTCTATGGGGCAAAAACAATTCTTGGCTCTGCCACTCCATCACTGGAAACTTATTTCAACGCTAAGGAAGGAAAGTATGAGTTTTTGGAACTAAGGAAACGCTATTCAGGAACTCTATTGCCCGAAATACTTGTTGCCGACATTAAAGAAGCACTAAAGTATAAAGAAATGCACTCCCATTTCTCAAAACTCTTAATTGATAATATTAATGAAGCACTTAAGAACAAGGAGCAAGTAATATTATTCCAAAACAGAAGGGGCTTTGCAAGGTATCTTCAGTGTGAAGCCTGTGGAAGTATTAGCTCATGCAAGTTTTGTGATGTTTCGCTGACCTACCATAAGCAATCGGAGTCCTTAAAATGTCATTATTGCGGATATTCCACAACCATAAATGAACAATGTGTTGAGTGTGGTAGCCATAAGATTAAGATGGTGGGCTTCGGCACAGAAAAGATTGAAGAGGATTTGAATATTTTCTTTCCAGAGGCTAAAATTGCAAGAATGGACTTTGATACCACCAAAACAAAGAATGCCTACGAGAACATAATTAATGATTTTCAGCAAAGAAGGATTGATATTTTGGTAGGAACGCAAATGATTACTAAGGGATTGGACTTTGACAATGTTAGTGTTGTTGGAATATTGAACGCTGATAGCATAATTAATTTCCCAGACTTCCGATCCTACGAAAGAGCATTCTCACAAATGGTTCAGGTGAGTGGAAGATCAGGCAGGAAATTCAAACAAGGCAAGGTAATCATCCAAACCTTCAACCCCTACCACCAATCAATTAGAGATGTTATTGACCACAACTACGTTTCAATGTATGAGAGTCAGATTTTGGAAAGAAAAGTATTTAAGTATCCACCCTATTACAGACTAATCAAACTTAGTCTTCTTCACAAAGAAAAGACCACACTTGAAAACTATGCAGGAGAGTTTGGCATTAGATTAAGAGAGATTTTTGGTGGACGAATACTAGGACCAGAATTTCCATTAATCCCAAGAATAAAGAATAATTATACAATGGAGTTTTGGTTAAAGATAGAGAAAGACATTTCTTTTTCACAAGTCAAGGCAGAAATCAAAATACTTGTTGAGAAATTCCTGTCCTCTCACTCCAAACTTCGAATAATAGCAGACGTTGACCCAATGTAATCAAGTATAATAAAATTTATATCAGAGAAAAATAAAATTATCTCAGAGGAAAATTTATTTAAACTTGACTTAAAAAAATCATACTCCTTGCTTCTTAATCAAAAACAAAAATTAACCTATTGTATAGTTGCACTAAATATAATATTTGTATATTTAGAAAAGACTTAACTTATTAATAATTAGATTAAAAAATGTCTGAATTTGGAAGATTTAATTATTTATGCAATTGGAATTTGAGCCTTCAAGTTCAATTGTTACATGGTCAATATTGAAGGTCTTAGCCTTTTGCCTTACTTTCTCTTTAATCTTATCGTAATTGCTGTCTGCAACAATATGCAAGGTCATTACGTGCGAAATCCCATCTTGTGTCCAGAGATGAAGGTCGTGAATTGAAATAACATCTTCAATTTCTTCCAATTCCTTTGTTAGTTTCATCACATCAACATTCTTTGGGAGAGCCTGCAAAAGTATATTAAAGGTTGATTTCAAATTCTTATATACATTATAAAGCACCCAAATAGTAATGCTTATTGAAAGGATTGGGTCAAGGATTGGGAGATGAACAAATATCATCACAATACTTATCACAAGAACTCCTATCCAACCCAAAACATCTTCCATAATATGAAGGAATACTGCTCTTTCGTTGAGGGTTTTCCCTTTTTTAACACTAAGGGCTGCTGCACTATTAATAATTATTCCAAGAATTGCAAGCCAAAGCATTCCTTGTGCGTTCACATCCTGAGGTGAGAAAAGACGGGTTATTGCCTCAATGAGAATTAGGATTGAACCTATAAGTAAGATTCCTGAAAGTATTACTGAGCTTAGGAGGGAAAATCTTTTGTAGCCATAGGAGTATTTCTCATCTTTGGGTTTGTTTGACTTTTTCTGCAAAGCCCAAGCAATGGCTAAGGAAATTGAGTCTCCAAAGTCGTGAATGGCATCGGAAAGAATGGCAACACTATTGGTTATTATTCCTCCAATTAGTTCAACAAAGGCAAATCCTAAATTGAGGAAAAAGGCTGTCCTTATGTTTTTTGTAGAATTTTCCTTTGACATAGTTCCCTATTTGTCTTCTTCAGATGAATTTCTCATAAAACCTTGTTGGGTAATGAAGTCTAAATAAGCTCTTGAAAAGGTTCTATTATCCTTTCCTTTATATCGGCTTTGGGTAAATACCTTTGCAAGGTTCTCTTGATTGCTTTCTTCACAATAGGCTTTTGATTGTGGCAATTCTTCAAATTCATTATAGTACTTATCAATATCTTCCTTGCTGTAGTCCTTATAGGTTTCGTTATGAATAAAGGTTTCTAATGGCAGACGTTCTGTTAAAGGAGGTTCTTCGGCAGGATAGCCAAGAGTTATTGAGGCAACAGGGACAACGAATTTGGGAAGATTGAGAAAGTCTGCTATTTGCTTTGCCATATAGTTCACAGTTCCCAAATAGCAAATCCCAAGCCCAAGCTCTTCGGCAGCATTACAAATTGATTGGGTTAGGATGGTTGCGTCAATGGTTGAAATGTTTAACCAAAGGAAATTATCATACTCAACACTTGTTCCTCTCTGAAGGCACCATTTATGAAAACGATTCAAATCAGCACATATAGTTAATACAATCGGTGCCTCAACAACCATTTCTTGTCCAAAATGGAACTTTGATAGCTCTTTTTTTCTTTCCTCGTCTTTTGTTACAACTATTGAATAAGCCTGCATATTCCCACAATTGGAAGCCCTTACTCCTGCCTCAAACAAAAGATTTAGAGTTTCTTCATCAATTGGTTTATTACAATATTTTCTTATTGTTCGTCTATTTAATAGGGTTTTGAGATTATTTCTTGTCATTTTAATATGCTTTTAAATAAATTTTTCATCGGCAAAGGTAAGAAATAAATAAAAATCCGTACATTTGTACTTTGAAAAAAGATTAATAATAATATTATAACATTAAACCTGATGAAAAAAACAAAATTTTTAACAGTGATTATTAGCATTTTGCTTATTAGTTCTCCAATAGTATTTACACAATGTACAGCTTTGAAGGGAGCAAGTAATGTTGCAAGCTCAATAAGCAATATTAGTGAAAAAATAAACTACTATAATCAACAAGCAAATCATTATATTACAGTGGTTGATAAGGCTAAAAAGGGGGATGTTTTGGCTATTGCAGAGGCTGCTCAACTTCTTACAAAGGCAAAAGACTATAAGAAAGAGCTTGATACTCTTTTACCTCAAATGACCTCATCACAAAAGAAAGAAGTTTCAAAAATTGAGCAGACAATTCTTAATGCAGCAAAAGAGCTGATAAAATAAGATTTGAGAATCATGAAGAAAAGTCTATTTATAGTTTTTTTACTTAGCTTCTCCTTAGTTTCTTTGGCTCAGACACCTCAGAAAACAACCTCTACTGCCAAAACAACCGTTAAGGCAAAAGATAAAACTACTCCTAAGTCAAAAACCTCAACTTCTAAGGCTAAGGATGCTAAGGCAAAGGCCAAAACAACTAAGCCAAAGGAGAAACCTCCTACAAAGGAAGAGATTAAAGCTGCTGAGGAGAAAAAGAAATTGGAGCAAGGTTGCGATAAAGCTAACGAAAACCTTATCCAAGCTCATAAAGAGATGGATAATAAGCAGTATTATAGGGCAGAAGAATTGCTTCAAGCTGCTCTTGAATTATGCCCAAGCGAAACCATCAAATATAAATATGAACTCGCATGGAACAACTATTTGATGAAAGAATACAAGAAGACAATCCAAATCTTAGATACTCTTTCAACTAATGAGGAGGCTCCTGCCGACGTGTTCCAACTCTTAGGAAATGCTTACGATGAACTGGGAAATCAAAATATGGCTTTAATCACGTATGACAAAGGACTAAGGAAATATCCTAATGCGGGCTGTTTGCTTTTGGAAAAGGGAAACCTTGCCTACAAACGTTCTAATTTCATTGGAGCATTGGAACAATACGAAAATGGAATTGAGAAAGACCCAACCTTTAGCTCTAACTATTATCGTGCTGCCCAAATCTTCCTTTCTTCAAGCGAAGAAGTGTGGGGAGTTATGTATGGAGAGATTTTTATGCTTTTGGAAAAGGGAGGCGAAAGAGCTGTTGAAATGAGTAGAAAGCTCTATAGGACATATCATAGTGAGATTACTTTCACTACAAGAGATATTAGGGTTAATTTTAATGACCCAACAATTGTTTATTCCAATTCAAAAACACGTCCAAACCTTTTTCCTGACAACTACGAAAATGCATTAGCAAAGGCTTGTCAGGGAGAAAAGAATATTACTCTGGAAAGTTTGATTAGAATACGCAAGAGATTTATCACAACCTTCTATAGGGAGAGTCCAAGTTTTAAGAATGTTCTATTTGATTATCACAAAAAACTTATTGAACAAGGACTTTTTGATGCCTACAACTATTGGCTCTTTGGTTATGGGAACACTCAAGAGGCAGCCTCTTGGATAAAGGACAACAAGGCTGAGTTTGATAAATTTATTAAGTGGCAAGAAACCAATCCTCTTCCAATTACCAAAGACAACGTATTTTCTCGCTATAAGATGGAGTAATATCCTAATAATTAGAGGCAAATTACATAATTCAATTTTTCATTTAAGACTTTATTTTACTTAGTTTGAAAATAAAGTCTTATCTTTGCACTTCAAAATAAATGTCTAAAATTTAAATATATAGGAAAATGACAAGAGACACAAAAATCTTTGACCTTATTCAACAAGAAAGAGAACGTCAAATGCACGGGATTGAACTAATTGCTTCTGAAAACTTTGTTTCAGATCAAGTTATGGAAGCTCAAGGTTCTGTTTTAACTAACAAATATGCTGAAGGATATCCAGCAAAGAGATATTACGGCGGATGTCAAATAGTTGACCAAACCGAACAATTGGCAATTGATAGAGCAAAACAACTCTTTGGAGCAGAATATGCAAACGTGCAACCACACTCAGGAGCACAAGCAAATATGGCAGTTTTCTTAGCTTGCCTAAATGTTGGGGATACTTTTATGGGCTTAGACCTTAATCACGGAGGACACCTAACTCATGGCTCACCAGTAAACTCTTCCGGCATTAACTACAAACCTGTTGCCTACGGAGTTGAAGAAGAAACAGGAACAATTGACTACGACAAGATGGAAAAGGTTGCCCTTGAACATAAACCAAAACTTATTGTGGGAGGAGCTTCTGCCTATTCAAGAGATTGGGATTGGAAGAGAATGAGAGAGATTGCCGATAAGATTGGAGCAATACTTATGGGAGATATATCTCACCCAAGTGGTTTGATTGCAAAAAAAGAATTGAATAATGCAGTTGAGTATTGTCATATCTGCACAACAACAACACATAAAACCCTTCGTGGACCAAGAGGAGGCTTGATTTTGGTTGGAAAAGACTTCCCTAACCCATGGGGAAAGAAAACTCCAAAAGGAGAAATCAGAATGATGTCAGCACTATTAGACTCAGCAGTATTCCCAGGAACACAAGGCGGACCATTGGAGCACGTTATTGCAGCCAAGGCAGTAGCTTTTGGTGAAGCACTTACTCCAGAATACGGACAATATATCAAACAAGTGATGAAGAACGCCAATGCTATGGCTCAAGCATTTGTTGCAAAGGGATATAAAGTTATTTCTGGAGGAACAGATAACCACCTAATGCTAATTGACCTTAGAACAAAATTCCCTGATTTAACAGGTAAGGTTGCTGAAAACACTTTAGTGAAAGCAGATATTACAATAAACAAAAATATGGTTCCTTTTGATTCACGCTCTCCATTCCAAACTTCTGGAATTAGGGTTGGAACACCAGCAATCACAACTCGTGGCTTGAAGGAAACAGAAATGGCTGCAATAGTAGATATGATTGACAGCATACTTTCAGATGTTGAGAACGAAGAAAACATTCTTAGAGTAAGAAAGCAAGTGAATGAAATGATGAGTCATCGTCCTTTATTTGCTTGGTAGAAAGATAATTTAGCCAAAGAGCTACAAGCCCATAAGACGCTAAGTAATTTGTTTTGCTTAGCGTCTTTTTTGTTTGAGAATTTAGAGCAAGAGCTTGTAGTTCCATAAATCCCGTGACTGATATTGTTATTGGTCGTTCTGTTGTATTTGTTATTCCTCACAAAAATCCACCTCCCATAACAATAACTTTGTGTAATAATAAAAATACTTCGTTTAAATCTAATAAGACTTCGTTTAAATCTTACCAAACCTTGTTTTGAACTATTAGAATAAGGATTTGATCTAAAGATCATGCCATGATCTTGGTGAGATCATGGCATGATGTGAATGATATCATGGGATGAAATGGGTGAGATCATGGCATGATCTTTAGATCAAAACGAAGTTTAGCGAGATTGAAACTTCGTTTTTGAACTTCCAAACCTTATTTATTCAGTTCTAAACCTTATTTAATTGGGAGAAAAGCTTGTTTATTTATTTGTTTAGGATATGTACTATCCTGCACACTAAATCACAACAAAAGAGGTTTGGAGATTGGGGCAATGTTTATAAAGACTTATAGGTCATCAATAGCTGTGGCACGTATAATTTCTGAATTAATTTTGTCCATATAAGTCGAAAGGACATAACTACTTAACGTACTTCCAAAAATTGACAACTCAATTCTTCCTTTATCTGTTTTAAATATTGAATAGTATTTACATTTATCGAACTTAACTTCATGCATTTTCGAAGGGTCATCTTCTGGCTGTATTCTACTTTGAAACATCTCAACATTTTCCGATGGTTTTCCATATTTTTCAGTTAGCATTTCTTTTAAAGAAAAATAGTCATAAG
>ENA-UOOH01000436-UOOH01000436.1-fermentation-metagenome-genome-assembly--contig:-NODE-436-length-47788-cov-56.751975_pt1 | contig 47788 bp, 41 predicted proteins | sample MGYA00245778_ERZ724025 | MGnify/ENA primary metagenome ERZ724025 (study PRJEB28704, sample SAMN03018313) | fermentation metagenome | biome: anthropogenic terrestrial biome; feature: soil; material...
ATGGCTAAGTGGAGATCATATTCTTGATCAGGGTATTCACAATATTGATGTTATTACTTGGTTTATGGGGGAACAACCCGTAAAAGCTGTCGGTTTCGGGGGATGCGCTCGTCGGTTATCAGGCGATATTTTTGATTTTTTCAGTATTGATTATTACTACAATAATAACAGACGGATGTTGCATACCTCTCGTCAAATTGACGGATGCGATGGCAACGTATCTGAACAGATTCTGGGAACAAAGGGGGTTGCCCGGCTAAACGACCACAACGAAATCAAGATATTGGATTGGAACGGAAATGTATTGTGGGAATATGACTACCAAAATAAACCGATAAAAAATCCTTATGAACAAGAACATATACATTTGGTTGAATCCATCCGTTTAAACAGAAAAATAAATCAGGCAGAAGATCTAGCTTACTCCAATTTGGTCGCTATTTTAGGAAGAGAAGCTGCTTACACGGGCAAATCAATAACTTGGGATGAAATTACAGCTGCAGACCTTCGGTATGGACCCGAGAAATATGAGATGGGTGATTTGCCGGATTATCATGAGGGTCTAATTCCAATTCCAGGTAAAAATCCTAAAATACTATAATAATTCATGTTATAATGGTTACAGACTTGTATCGGCCCCCTTACGTAGCTTGATTTATAAAAAAATGACTGCGAAAATAATGAAACTGATGAGGTAATATGACTATCGTAATTTCTAACATTAGAATAAATAAAAAAATATTAAGTGCGTTTTCTTTAGCATACCTGATTATAACTATTATATCTTGCAGCGAGAATAAACCTGATATTCCTGCAATAGACCTGAAACTGGATAAATCAGCCGTCACTCTCAAAAGAGGGAAAACGGTTGCCGTTACAATTAAATCGGGAAACGGGGGATATAGCGTCGCAACCAAGGACGAAAAAATTGCTACCGCCTCCGTAAATGAAAATATAGTGACCATCCAGGCAGTTGGCGAAGGAATGACAACCATTACCGTGACCGACAAGCAGCAGAAAAAGGCAATTATAAATGTTATTGTTCCCTATGCTAGTTTGAAACTGGATAAATCAGCCGTCACCCTCAAAAGAGGGAAAACAATTGCCGTTACAATTGAATCGGGAAACGGGGGATATAGCGTCACTACCAAGGACGAAAAAATTGCTACCGCCTCCGTAAATGAAAATATTGTGACTATCCAGGCAGTTGGCGAAGGGGTGACAGTCATTACCATAATTGATTCAAGAGAAAATACAACAAACATCAATGTAAATGTTGTTATAGCTAATTCTGACTTATGGGAAATTAAAAATGGAAAATTCTATGATGATGATGAATGGATTTTTCTAAAGATTGCCAAACCTTTGAGGGATTTTTCAAACGCCTCACAAGTCGATAAGCTTATCTCGGAATTGGATATATTACAATCGAAAAGGTATAATACGATTGAAATAAATTGTTACTGGCATCATTTCGACCATAATGGAGATGGTATTCCTGACAAATCGCTGGCTCCGCTAAACTGGCTAATCAATGCCATTTATAAAAAAGGAATGTACCCTTGCCTTTCATTGGAGACCTATGCGGTTGGTGGAGGAACCATACCTTCCGGCTTTTGGGACCGTAACCCGGACGCTTATGCAATTGATGACAAAGGAAATAGAGTGAAAGATACCGAATATGGCTTTGGATCGTCTGTTGTGTCAATATTTCACTCTGGATATCGATCAACGGTTCATGAATTCATTAAAAACATGGCTAAAGGAGTCGATACAGATAAAATTCTCTATTTTGAAACAACAGTCGAACCACAATATATGGGATCGATCGCACTCTGTTATAGTAAAATGGCGAAAAAAGAGTACGAAAAATGGCGCGAAGAAAATCAGATAACCGACCCTGAGTCAGAAATGCCTCCTACTTTCCCTATTCCCGCCTCATTCGTGAAGAATCCTACATGGAATAAATTCAGGGCGCAGTTCCTGGCAAAATGGGTCAATGAAGACGCAGCTGCTTATCGAAGCATAGCGGGGGAAAAAGCATATGTTGCTGTTGATTACTTGGATGCAAACGAAAATGTACAGTATCTAAGAATGGGTGACCCAATTGAGTTCTTGACACACCTTACTGAGGCAAATATTATTCAAGTAAATTGGAGTTGGTATTTTCCAAACAATACACCCAATCAAAAAGCCTACAACAGAGTATGGAAAGTACTCAACGAACACAGCCGGGACTGGGTTGTATCGGAGCATATGACTTTTAATGGTAGCGATTTTGTGAATTACACCGAATTGCAATTGAATAGAATATTGGAAAACACATTGAAACAAGGAACACGATTTGGTTGGGAGTTTGTGAATGTATCGAATAACAGCAGAGACAACTTCAGTCTTTATGAAGACGACTGGGCTCCCAAAAAGGTGATTAAGTCCGTGGATAACCGTTGGGAGTATTGGTTGGAACGGATACATACTACAGAACCATAAGCACTCCCAATGCTCAACTCAAGTAAATAACGTGAGTTTAATACAAGAAAATAGCATAGTAGCTAAAGCTAATAATAACTACTATGCTAAACAAAAGTTTAAAAGGAATTTCTTTGTTTGATATTTTTACAATTCGTTTACAAACCATTAATTACTATCCTTTCATCCGCACTTCGAAGCTCCGCAGTTGCGGCATTTGAGGCATCCCTCTTCAAAGACCAGCGATTCGAAGCCGCATACGGGGCATTTCTGGCCTTTCGCTTCGGTTTCGTTAGGTAGATAGCGCTTCAACGCCCGTTCAACGCCGTTCTTCCACGTGTTGATGGTTTCGCTGTCCAATTCCAATCCCGATACCAGCTTAATCACCTGATCGATAGGCATGCCGTAACGCAACACTCCCGAAATCAGTTTCGCGTAGTTCCAGAACTCCGGATTAAACTTCCCGTCCAACCCTTCAATAGTCACCTTGTACCCCCTCCTGTTCTGGAACTGGAAGTCGTAATGTTTGCGACCGTCGTTATCGTATGCTTTGATGATCTTCCCGGAGGTAACGTTTTTAGGCACCATGATACCATCGTCCTCATCGTTGATACCCGTAAAGATCTCGTAAGGCCTTCCGTTGAGCAACCCGATAAAAGCAATCCACTTCTCTTTGTTGTTCTGGAATTTAATCACATCGGCATCCAGTTCGGTAGGACGGGAAGTGACTACCTGCGGCAGTTCGTAACAATCCGCACTTGTCTTTTCTTCCTCCTTGTTGTCGTTTGTAATAAGCACACCCGAGCGTGATCCGTCGCGATACACCGTACAACCCTTACACCCGCTTCTCCAGGCTTCCATATAAAGCTCACCCACGAGTTCTTCGGTCACATCACCGGGTAGGTTGATGGTTACGCTGATGCTGTGGTCCACCCATTTTTGCACGCGCCCCTGCATACGCACCTTCATGAGCCAGTCCACGTCATTGGAAGTAGCTTTGTAGTATGGCGATTTTGCCACCAGCTCGTCAATCTCTTCGTTCGAATACTTTTTTGCGGTAGGATAACCGTTTGCTTCCATCCAGTTCACAAATTTGTGGTGGAAGACCACGTATTCCTCCCACGAATCTCCGTTTTCATCCACAAAATCGATTTTCACGTCCTTATCGCTCGGATTGACCTTGCGGCGACGCTTGTAAACCGGCATAAAAACGGGTTCTATTCCCGATGTGGTCTGCGACATCAAACTGGTTGTCCCCGTAGGAGCAATGGTCAGGCAGGCAATGTTTCGACGGCCATGCTTCACCATGTCCTTGTAAAGCTGGGGGTCTTCTTTCTTAAGCCTGTTCACAAACGGGTTGTTCTTCTCCCTTTCGGTATCATATATTTCAAATGCTCCGCGTTCTTTCGCCATCTCCACCGAGGAAGCATAAGCGTTGAGCGCCACCATCTTGTGCACCCTCTCCGAGAAATCGTTTCCTTCTTCCGAACCGTAGCGGACCCCCAAAGCGGCGAGCATATCGCCTTCGGCAGTTATGCCTACCCCTGTGCGACGGCCTTCGAGTGTTTTCCGGCGGATTTTCTCCCACAAGTTACGTTCCGATGATTTCACCTCTTCCGATTCGGGATCGCTGTTGATCTTGTCGAGGATCTTATCAATCTTTTCCGACTCCAGATCAATAATATCGTCCATGATGCGCTGAGCCAGACGAACGTGTTTTCCGAAAAGCTCAAAATCGAAATAAGCGTTTTCCTTGAACGGGTTCATCACGTAAGAGTAGAGGTTAATTGCCAGCAGGCGGCAGCTGTCGTAAGGGCACAACGGAATTTCACCGCAAGGATTGGTTGAAACCGTCTGGAAACCCAGGTCGGCATAACAATCGGGAACCGATTCACGGATAATCGTGTCCCAGAACAACACTCCCGGCTCGGCCGAACGCCATGCATTATGCACAATTTTTTCCCAAAGCTCCTGCGCGTTTATCGTTTTTTCGTATTTCGGCGTGTCCGAATCAATGGGATACTTTTGAACGTACGGTTTTCCTTCGGATGCAGCCTTCATGAAATCATCATCGATTTTCACCGAAATATTGGCTCCGGTAACTTTTCCCTGCTCCAGTTTGGCGTCGATAAAATCCTCGGCATCCGGATGTTTGATGGAAACGCTCAGCATCAGCGCGCCCCGACGTCCGTCCTGCGCCACTTCGCGCGTGGAATTGGAATACCTTTCCATAAACGGAACCAGCCCCGTAGACGTGAGTGCGGAATTCTTAACGGGCGATCCCTTGGGACGGATGTGCGACAGGTCGTGCCCCACTCCGCCACGACGCTTCATCAGCTGCACCTGTTCTTCATCGATACGGATGATCGCCCCGTAAGAGTCGGCGCTGCCACCCATCCCGATCACAAAACAGTTGGACAACGATGCAACCTGAAAATCGTTTCCGATCCCCGTCATCGGGCTTCCCTGCGGAATGATGTATTTAAACTGGTCAAACAAATCGAACAATTCTTTTTCGCTCAACGGATTGGCGTATTTTTTCTCTATTCTTCCCACTTCGTTTGCCAGCCTCCAATGCATATCTTCAGGCGTCTTCTCGTAGATATTGCCTTCACTGTCCTTCAAAGCGTACTTGCTGACCCAAACCTTTGCAGCCAGTTCATCGCCTCTAAAATACTCCAACGATGCGTTGTAAGCCTCGTCGAAAGTATAAATTTCTTTTTTCATCAATTAATTTTTTTTTGACCGATTAATTCAACTATTTCCCAAATAACAAAACACAACGTTTCCCACAGTATGGTTATTTGGGATTACAAGTTTAAGAAATGTTTCAAAGTTAACAAAACGAATCAATAAAAAGTTTTCAACAAAGTGTAAAGTTTTCCAAATAAATTTTTAGTCATCTTATTTAAAGCATTTTAAGTTTTCAAGAAGCAAGAAAAGTTTTCTATTTTGTTCAACTCATAAGTTAATCAATCGTTTACATTAATAATTTTTCAGAGTTCAACTTTCCGTCCAAACTTAAACTAAAAAAACACCCAGCGGCTGTAAATCGCTGAGTGTTTTGACAATTGAATAAAAAATTATTGAAATATGAATAAATCGGATACCGGTTTATTAAATATCTTTCACCGCTCCCATAAACAAAACGGCACCGGTAGAGTTTTCCTGGATAAGATAAATAAAAGGTTTGTCTGCATTGAAAACTACTTTTTGCGGAATTGCGGGCATGGAGGTTAGTTCCATACCTACGGTCGTAACAGCAGCAGCTTCCGTTCCTTGCTCGTCTGTGCTGATGTAGGTATCTTGTTTTACAAAAGCAATCCGGGCCGGAAAAGCCGACATCCGGCTAAAATCGGCAGCATCGCTAAAAGCCAATCCCATCCCCATATTTGTAAGAACTTCGTTCAGTTTCTTGCTGTATTTGGTTTTGAATTTCGGAAGATATAATTCCACTTCGTATTCATGCAATGCAGCTCTTATTTCTCCCCAGTACTCCTTGTTTTGCAACGCAGACACCACATCGGCCTGTTTTTTATTGCTTTTAGGCAACAGAACCAACATGCTGAACGCCTGATTTCCGTAAGGCAACTGGACCACCTGCATGGTTTCATCTTCGGTGTAATTGAATTTTGTGGTTTGACACATCATGTCTACCGTTTGTTTTGTACCGTTTTCGGTTGTGAACGGTTTCTTCGATGTGTTTTTTGCATCAAATTTTGTTGTCCAGCTTCCTTTGAAGTAAATCGCATTCAACAGGTACATCAAGTCATAGGCATTGGTTTTATCAATGACCTCTTTAATCAGGTTATTGGTATTGTCCGCTGCCCATTGGTTAATGATATCTTTCGTTACCGGAAGTGAAAAATCCACCGGCTGCACCGTTGCGTCGTAATAATCGGTATTGGTTTTGATGAAACCGGGCTGGATGGTTACGAATTTATTTGTAAAAATGGCATTGGCAATTGATAATTGAGTTGATGGATCGGTTTTCAGTAACGCCTCTTTCAACTTTTTGTAGTAACCGTTGATGTCGTTGTCGGAATAACTTTCCATTTTCAGCGTTTTCTGCATCGTCATTTTGGTTTCTCCCGCAGCACCGTTCCACGTCATTGCCAAAGCCATGCTCAAGCTAAAAGGCGAGACCATAAAACTTTGGTCTTCCTCTTTAGCCTCCTCGTCGAAAACGTTGGAAAAAAATTCGAAAGCAAACTGTTGATCAGTTTTAACCTGCTGAGCTTCCTCGGATCGAAGTTCAATTTTCACCGGGGCCGGAAGATTTTTCGTGACTGTTTCAACACCTGATTTTTCACAACCGGCAAAAAAGACGATGGGAAAAAGTAACGAAGCACTAACATTTTTCATTGAGTCCATATCCTTAAAATTTACAGGGTTTATTTTTAGATGGGATTTCGAATAAAAAGCTGCATGTGACATTGTTAAAAATACATAAAACAAAAGATTCCTTCTTTTTCAAAGGATGTTGTTGCAAAATCCACCCGAAAAACAAATAAATTAATTACTTTTGCAGATTAAATTTATCCACTTTTTTAATTGACTGATAATGAGAAAATGGCGCATTGAGGATTCGGAGGAACTGTACAACATAGACGGTTGGGGAAACGGATACTTCTCTATAAACGAAAAGGGAAACGTACAAGTTTCGCCCCGTAAGAAACCAGGCGGATCCGTTGATTTGAACGAGTTGATGCGTGAGCTTTATCTCCGCGATGTTTCTGCTCCGGTTCTGGTAAGGTTCCCCCAAATTCTGGACAACCGGATCGAAAAAATATCGACCTGTTTTGAAATTGCAGCCAAGGAGTACGGTTACGCATCTCAAAATTACATTGTCTATCCCATTAAAGTCAATCAGATGCGCCAGGTAGTAGAGGAGATCGTGACTTACGGAAAACGATTCAACATCGGCCTTGAGGCAGGATCCAAACCCGAACTACACGCTGTTCTGGCCATTAACACTAGCGAGGATTCCATCATTATTTGCAACGGCTATAAAGACGAAAGTTATATAGAACTGGCTTTGCTGGCGAAAAAAATGGGAAAAGAAGTTTTCATCGTGATTGAAAAACTGAATGAACTTGAACTGACCATCGAAATTGCCAAGCGGCTGAAAGTGAAGCCAAATATCGGTATCCGCATTAAATTAGCCAGTTCGGGCAGCGGAAAATGGGAAGAATCGGGCGGTGACGGAAGTAAATTCGGGTTAAACTCCAGTGAATTGCTCGAGGCGCTCGACTTGCTTAAGAAACACAAAATGACCGACTGTTTCCGGTTGATTCATTTCCACATAGGCAGCCAGATTACAAAAATAAGGCGTGTGAAAACCGCTCTGCGTGAAGCATCTCAATTTTACGTCCAGCTTCATCTACTGGGATTCAACGTTGAATTTGTGGATATCGGCGGCGGACTGGGTGTGGATTACGACGGAACACGTTCATCGTACAGTGAAAACAGCATCAACTACTCCATTCAGGAATATGTGAACGACTCGGTATTCTCGTTCGTGGATGCAGCAAACAAAAACGAAATCCCCCACCCCAAGATCATCACCGAGTCGGGACGTGCCCTTACGGCACACCATTCGGTACTTATCTTTGAAGTGCTGGAAACGGCAACGTTACCCGAATGGGGAGAGGAGGTGGAAATTCAGGAAAACGATCATGAACTGGTAAAAGAGCTGTACAAGATCTGGGACAACCTGTCCCAGACGCGTATGCTGGAAGCGTGGCACGACGCGCAACAAATCAGGGAGGAGTCTCTCGACCTGTTCAGTCTGGGAATGCTTGAGCTAAAAACACGTGCTCAGGTGGAGCAGCTTTATTTTTCCATTATCCGGGAAATTAACTTTACGATCAACCGTACAAAGCACGCCCCGGAAGAGTTGCGCCAGCTCTCTTCGCTGCTGCCCGACAAGTATTTCTGCAACTTCTCGTTGTTCCAATCCCTGCCCGACTCGTGGGCCATAGACCAGGTATTTCCCATTATCCCCATCCATCGGCTGGATGAGAAACCGGAAAGAACGGCCACACTTCAAGACATCACCTGCGATTCCGACGGCAAGATTGCCAGCTATACAGCCCAGGGCGGTTTTCATCAATCGTTCATCCCGGTCCATTCACTGAAGAAAAATGAATCGTACTACATCGGGGTTTTCCTGGTGGGGGCTTACCAGGAAATCTTAGGCGACCTGCATAACCTTTTTGGAGACACCAACGTGGTACACGTTGCAACGACGGACGATAATACAGGATATAAAATAGAGCAGGTAATTGATGGGGAGACGGTTGCCGAAGTATTGGAGTATGCGCAGTATAACGCCAAGAAGCTGGTTCGTACGGTTGAAACCTGGGTAATGAGCTCGGTGAAAAAAGGACAAATTTCGGTGGAAGAAGGAAAAGAGTTTCTGTCGAATTACCGTTCCGGACTGTATGGATATACCTATCTGGAGTAAAATGAATAATCCCAATTAAAAAAGGCCGTTTTGCGGCCTTTTTTAATACCTTTAAATCGGTTTAGAACGAAAACTTTCCGTCGATTTTCATTGAAAACGTAACGGATGTTGTGATGTCATTTGTTGCCTTATATGATAAAACAACGGTAGAGATACCCTTATTGACAACCTCATCGAGGACTTTCTGCAAAAAATTAAGCTGAGGCAACTCTTTGAATGAGGCATTGGCTGTAATCGTTGGCAAGTCCAGGCTTGTCTTGGAATTACTTTTCAACGATAACTTCACATTGGTTAACTCAACAACCTGACCCGAAGTAATTCCACTTACCGATATTACGGATGTTGTCTGTACCAATCCGCTCTCAACCCACTCCACGTATTTCGATAATGTTGAAAAATCACTTAATTTAAACGTTATTTCCGAGGAGGTTGTATTTCCGGCTGCAGCAATTATACTGGTTGACTTCGTGGCTGAAGCATTTTGCGAAACGGGTAAATCATCAGGTTTGCTGCTGCACGATGAAAATGCTACCATCAATGACAACACTACCCCTATCGATAAAATTTTTCTCATATGGTTCTGTTTTTGGGATGAATAATTCATGACAAAAATAACCAATAGGATGCAGGGTATCCTGGTTTTCTCCAGTTAAATGTGCTAAATGTGGATTATTTGTACAATTTGTTGGACAGGATGTAGTCGTAAACCCGGTTAGGCAAAAAAGCACGCACGTCCTTCCCCGCACGGATGCTTTCCCGGATAAATGTAGAGGAAATTTCCACGACGGGCGCGTCCACCAACCGGACATTTTCTGTATGCAGGCCATTTATCAGAACATCTTCTCCCAAGCGCGGGTAGACCAGAATTTTAAATTCTTTTGCCAAGCGTTCATTGTCTTTCCACCGCGGAAACTTTACCCAGTTGTCGCTACCGATAAGAAGCGTAAATTCCAAACCGGGATTTTCGGCTTTCAGCTTTGTCAATGTTTCTATCGTGTAAGAGGGTTTCGGCATGTCGAATTCGATATCCGAAACAAGCAGGCGGTCAAAATCCTTAACCGCCAGCCTCGTCATCTCTAACCGGATATTGTCCCCAAGCAGGCTCTCGGCCTCCTTTAACGGATTATGCGGCGTGACCAAAAACCAAACCTCATCGAGATAAGTGAATTCCAGCATATAGTTTGCCAGTATCAAATGCCCGATATGAACCGGATTAAAGGAACCCGAAAAAATGCCGACTTGTTTTTTCCTCATCAACTCTACAGTGGTATCCGCTTATGGGCTACGCTCGCTTAAACAGGGATATTACCCAAAGCAGGAGAATGGCTCCCACCAACGCGGTAATCAGGCTTCCTATCAATCCGTCACCCGTACCTATTCCCAACAGATCGAAAACCCAGCCACCGATAAGCGCACCCACAACGCCAACAACGATATTCATCAGCAGTCCGAAACCACCGCCACGCATAATATTCCCCGCGAGCCATCCGGCCACTGCTCCAATAATGATAAACCACAACCAACCCATACCATTTATTTTTTTAAAAGTTTACTTATCAACAGATAAACAGAGAAAGGCGTTGATTTGTTTTCATTTTTTCGGTAAATCACCTAACTCATTCGGTTTTTATAGTCCTCGTAACCGTACCTCTTGTATAGTTTGAACTCGCCGTCCTGCGTCCAAAGGCCGATAGAGGGATGCGAAACACCGTTGAACATGGTGGTTTTTACGGTGGTGTAGTGAATCATATCTTCAAAAACAACCTTATCGCCCACTTGCAACGGAGCCTCAAAAGACCATTCGCCCATAAAGTCACCGCTCAAACAACTGTTGCCTCCCATCCGGTAAGTGGGCTTCCCGGCCACAGGATCGTGATACGCACCACGGATCCGCGGTTTGTAGGGCATCTCTAAGCAGTCGGGCATATGACAGGAGAAAGAAACGTTAAGCATAGCGGTCAGGACACCTTCGTTTTCCACTATATCGGCAACGTCGGCCACCAAGACTCCCGTCTGCCACGCAAACGCGCTGCCGGGCTCCATAATGATCTCCAGGTTGGGATATTTTTTCTTAAAATGGATAAGCAACCCGATTAAATGTTCCACATCGTAATCTTCGTGTGTCATCAGATGGCCTCCGCCCAAGTTCAGCCACTCCACCTTTTTCAGAAAATGCCCAAACTTCCGTTCTACAGCCTCCAATGTTTTTTCCAGGTCGTATGAATTATTTTCACACAAGTTGTGCAGGTGTAGCCCGGAAACTCCTTCCGGCAGGGTATCACCCATATTTTTTGCCGTAACCCCCAACCGTGAACCCGGCATGCTGGGATTGTAGAGATCGGTCTCCACCACCGAAAATTCGGGATTGATGCGGATCCCGCATTTAATTGCACCGGCAGAAGCAACTACCTGCGGGTAAAACCGATGAAACTGAGACAATGAGTTGAAAGTGATGTGACTGCTATATTTCAGAAACAGCGGAAAATCACAATCGGTATACGACGGTGCATAAGTATGCGCAGGACTGCCCATTTCCTCGAAGGCCAGCCGTGCTTCGGCTATCGAGCTTGCTGTGGAATGGCCAATGTATTCCCGTACAATGGGAAATGCTTTCCACATGGCAAACGCTTTAAATGCCAATATAATATTAACTCCTGCCCTCTCTTCTACCGATTTTATCCGTTGCAAATTTTTGCGGAGCAACCGCTCTTCCATTACATAGCACGGAGAAGGAATTTTACTGAAGTCGATCATATTTTATTTTTTTCGTAACGCAAAGCTACACAAAAAATCGATGAACAGGAGTCTGCATATAAAAAACAAACGATCAAAATTGAGATGGCAGCGGGCTAGTTCCTGAAATACACGTTTTCATCAATAGCGTCAACCACAATCGGCCTGGAGTTATCCACCTTACCGGAAAGGATATCTTTCGACAACTGATTGAGCACTTTACGCTGAATAACCCGTTTCACGGGACGCGCACCAAACTCGGGATCGTATCCCGCTTCCGATATGCTCCGTACTGCCTCGTCGGTATATTCCAGTGCGACACCGTTCTCCGCCAGCATTTTCTTTACGCTGTTCAGCTGAATACGTACGATTTGTGCTATTTCTTCCTGTTTGAGCGGGGCAAACATAATAATATCGTCTATACGGTTCAGGAATTCGGGGCGAATGGTTTGCTTCAGCATATTCATCACCAGGTTCTTGGTGTTTTCGACAATCTCTTCCCGATTACGTTCAGTGATTTTCTCAAAATTCTCCCGGATAACGTTCGACCCCATGTTGGAAGTCATGATGATGATCGTATTTTTGAAGTTCACTACCCTACCCTTGTTGTCAGTCAGCCGGCCATCGTCCAGCACCTGCAGCAGGATATTGAAAACATCGGGATGTGCTTTCTCAATTTCATCAAACAGCACCACGGAATAGGGTTTTCGGCGGATGGCTTCGGTCAACTGCCCCCCTTCATCGTAACCCACGTATCCGGGAGGCGCCCCGATCAGCCGTGTTGCGCTGAATTTCTCCTGATATTCGCTCATGTCGATGCGGGTCATCATGTTTTCATCGTCGAACAGATAATCGGCCAGGGCTTTTGCCAGCTCAGTTTTTCCCACTCCAGTCGTTCCCAGGAAGATAAACGAACCGATCGGGCGTTTCGGGTCGCTCAGTCCGGCACGATTACGGCGTACGGCATCAGCAACGGCGGTAATGGCTTCTTCTTGTCCGACAACACGTTTATGCAGCTCTTCCTCCAGGTGGAGCAGTTTCTCGCGTTCGCTTTGCAACATTTTGCTCACGGGAATTCCGGTCCACCGTGAAACCACGTCTGCAATATCTTCAGCATCCACTTCTTCTTTAATCATGGCGCTGCCACCCTGTGTTTCGTGCAACTGATTTTTCAGTTGCTCGATTTCCGCCTCCTTTTCCTTTATTTTCCCGTATCGCAATTCGGCCACTTTTCCGTAGTCACCTTCCCGTTCGGCTTTTTCTGCCTGGAATTTAGCATCTTCAATGTCAATCTTGTTCTGCTGTATCCGGTTGATCAGCTCCTTCTCCGATTGCCACCGCGCCTTCAGCACATTTTCCTCTTCGCGCAGGTTCTCGATCTGCCTGGTCAGCATTTCTTCCTTGGGTGTATCATTCTCGCGACGGATAGCTTCACGTTCAATTTCCAACTGCTTAACGCGACGCATAATCTCGTCCAGTTCATAAGGTACTGAATCCACCTCCATGCGTAATTTTGCCGCTGCCTCGTCCATCAGGTCAATGGCCTTGTCGGGCAGGAACCGGTCGGTGATGTATCTGTGCGACAGTTGCACGGCAGCAATGATCGCTTCGTCCTTGATACGCACCTTGTGGTGGTTTTCATACTTTTCTTTCAATCCCCGCAGGATGGAAATACTGTCCGATTCCGTGGGCTCATCCACCACAACCGTTTGGAAGCGTCGTTCTAGCGCCTTGTCCTTCTCAAAATACTTCTGATATTCATCCAGCGTGGTAGCACCGATAGCGCGCAACTCACCCCGTGCCAACGCAGGTTTCAGTATGTTTGCAGCATCCATGGCTCCATCGCTTTTTCCGGCACCCACAAGCGTGTGGATTTCATCGATAAAAAGAATAATCTCTCCCTCTGCCTTCACCACCTCGTTGACCACCGATTTCAACCGTTCCTCAAACTCTCCTTTATATTTTGCCCCGGCAATGAGCGCACCCATATCGAGGGAATAAATCTCTTTGCTCTTGAGGTTCTCGGGTACATCTCCACGAACGATACGGTGTGCGATTCCTTCGGCAATGGCTGTTTTTCCGGTTCCCGGCTCACCGATGAGAATGGGGTTATTTTTAGTACGCCTGCTCAGGATCTGGAGCACGCGGCGAATCTCCTCATCGCGGCCAATAACGGGGTCGAGCTTGCCGTTTCTGGCCCTGTCGTTCAGATTCACGGCATATTTTCCCAGCGATTGATAGGTATCTTCCGCAGATTGGCTGGTCACTTTTTCACCTTTGCGCAACTCGTTAATGGCCGATTGGAGCGTGTTCTGTGAAATTCCGGCATTTTTCATCAACTGCGAAGCAGTGTTCTTCTCGCTGATGATTGCCAGCAGTAAATGCTCGAGCGACACGAACTGGTCGCCCATTTTGTTCGCAAAATCGGTAGATTTCTGAAAAACCGCATTGGTTTCACGGCTCAGCATCGGATCTCCGCCTGAAACGCGTGGGTACGATTCAATCTCCTTATCCACAGTTGCCTCCAAGTTTCTCACATTCACTCCCAACTTCTGAAACAGAAAATGGGTAACGTTTTCGCCCACCAGCATCACACCTTTGAGCAGGTGAGCGGGCTCAATCATCTGCTGATTGCTTGCCTGCGTCAGATCAATGGCTTTCTGAACGGCTTCCTGGGCTTTGATTGTAAAATTGTTAAAGTTCATATGTTGTTTTTTTAGATTTTCAAACCTCGGCGCCAAGAATCAAGAAAGACGAAAAGAGACTGTCAGTCGGGTAGATCTTTTTGTTAAAAGTCTTGTTTCTTACATCTTGGCGTTCTACTTTTCAGGTGCAATTTTCTTGCCAAAGAGAAATTTATGACGATTTGGCAGGGACTCACTTCTCCAACTGTTCCACGGCTTCTGCCAACCGGATAAACTCGTGCCGATACCCGTTCGGATCGTTGCCCAATCCTTTACGGGCAAGATTTATCACATCGGAATATTTTGCATTGCCTGTGAAATCGCTATCGCGTAATAATTGTCCGAACATGGCCGCCGCCATGGCGAAGTTGAAGTCCTGCGAAGCATTTAGATTCATCCGGTTTGCCAAGACGGGAACTTCCAGTTTCCTGCTCACATCTTTATCCGGCTCTTTGTAACGGAGTTTCACGGTTAGCAATTCTTTGGAATCGGCAAATTTGGGTAACGATACATCGTTTTTAGTTTGTTGGTATTTCAATTTATCCACGCTGCCGACAGGAACATTCACGCCAACAGGAACAATTTCGTACAGAGCCGTAACGGTATGCCCGGCGCCAAGTTCGCCCGCGTCTTTGGTATCGTCGTTAAAGTCTTCGTCGTTGAGCAACCGGCTTTCGTAGCCGATTAACCGATAGGCATTCACAAAGTTAGGATTAAATTCCACTTGCAGCTTCACGTCCTTAGCAACAGCGTACATCGTACCGCCAAATTCGTTTACCAACACTTTGTTTGCTTCCTGCAAGTTATCGATATATGCGTGATTACCATTACCTTTTTGTGCCAGCGTCTGCAGTTTGTTATCCTTATAATTCCCCATCCCGTAGCCGAGAACGGTTAAAAAAACGCCCGATTTCCGTTTGCTTTCAATCAGCGACTCCAACTCGGTTGGACTTGAAACACCCACGTTAAAATCACCGTCGGTACATAAAATCACCCGGTTATTTCCGCCTTTCACTAAATTTTTTTCCGCAATTTTATACGCCAATTGAATTCCCGCGCCTCCGGCGGTGGAGCCTCCGGCCTGAAGATTATCCAACGCTTCCATTATCTTCTGTTTATCCGAAGCGCTTGTCGATGGCAATACTTCGCCCGCGGCTCCGGCATACGTAACAATGGCTACCCGGTCTTTCGGGCGCAGATTGTTTACCAACAGCTTCATTGATGCTTTTACCAACGGCAGTTTATTGGCGCTGAACATTGATCCGGAAACATCGAGCAAAAATACGAAGTTGCTTACCGGCAACGTTTCCGAAGGAATCTCTTTTGCCTTTACCCCGATGCGCACCATGTTATGCTTTTTGTTCCAGGGACAAACCGCCGTTTCGGTAACAATCCGCACCGGATACCCGTCCGAAGGCTGCGGATAGTCGTAATTGAAATAATTGACGATCTCCTCCACGCGGACTACATCCTTCGAAGGCATTTGGCCCTGATTTATCATCCGCCGGATATTGCTGTAGGATGCGCCATCCACGTCCAACGAGAAAGTAGATAACGGATGCTGAATGGCAGACAGAAATCGGTTTTCTTTAAACGCTTCGTATTCTTCCGTATTTACCTCACGAGGATACGGAAAAATCACAGACGGCAGGTAATATGACTGATCAGCAACACGCATAACGCTGCCTGCCACAGCATTTTTTTTCTGTGTTCCAAAAGCAACAACAACCACTTCATCCAACGTCGCTTCATCTTGTTTCAGATACACATCCAACTGTAGTTTTTTTACTTTAATTTCTTGTATCAAGTACCCGATATACGAAAAAGTGAGGGTATTGCCCTTCTCCGCTTTTATCCTGTATCTTCCATTTATATCGGTAACTGTCCCCTTTTGTGTACCTTTAACCATCACGGTCACACCAATCAGCGGCGATTTGCCTTGAGCATCGTACACCGTTCCGCTCACTTCCATTTCTTGTGCCCAGACAGAAAAAAAAAATCCTGTCATAAATAGAATCATCCCGATTCGTTGTAATGTTGTTTTCATAATTCTTTCGTTTTTAACATGAATACTTTTTTGAATCTTCTGCCTTATGGATACAAATGGGGATTAAATTCCATAAATAAACCGATAAATTTCTTACTTTTGTGAATCGGGATAAATGTATTGAAACAGTAAATTCTTGAAAACCAATAGGAAAATAACAAACCTATCGAACGGAGAATTGTTTGAACGGTATAAAAAAGGACGTCAAACAATGTACTTCCACGAATTGTTCCGTCGATACATTCCGATGCTGTACGGATTATGCCTAAAATACCTCGGTAATGAGCCCGATGCGCAAGACGCCGTAATGGATTTATTCGAAGATCTGAATCAAAAGATCACAAACTACGAGATAAGCAACTTTCATTCATGGCTTTATACCGTGGCTAAAAATCACTGTTTATTGAAGATAAGGAAAGACAAGCACGTTTTTTTCGAAGATATAAACGAATCGGTTATGGAAAACGGCGATTTTTTTACTCCATTAGATGAAGAGAAGACGAACGAAGAAAAATCGGCGCTGGATTATTGTATGGCAAAGTTAGGTTCAGAGCAGCGGACGAGCATCGAGTATTTTTATTACGAAAGCAAGTCGTATGCCGACATCGTTTCCCTGACAGGCTATACGTTAGAGAAAGTAAAAAGTTACATCCAGAACGGAAAAAGGAATTTGAAGAATTGCATTTTACGGCTAAGAGCATTAAACGAAGAGCAAAGGGTCCAAACACGCAACACGTAACACGCGACATTTTGACAAAGTGAATTTAAAAGATTACATACACGGAAAACGGTACGGGAAAGAGGCTAACCGCTTAGAACGGGAAGCCATGAACGATCCGTTCCTGCAAGACACCATCGACGGTTACGATTCGGTGCCGGGCAACCATGTTGAAGCTATAGAAAAGCTGGAAAAACGGTTTGCTCCGCAACCCAAACACATCGATAAACGCGGCTGGCTATGGGCTGCGGCTGCCGTGCTTGTTTTGCTTATCGGCCTACCCTTTCTGCTTCGCCAACCCGATACAAAAGACGTTCAGGTTGCATCGGTAGAATCCCTGAAAAAAGAAGAAACCACTCTTTCTCCCAAAAGAGATTCCGTTCTCGTGGCCGATCACACGCCGCCAAAAACAGCAGAAGAAAGAACGGCAACTACCGTGCAAAAAAAAGTTGAAGTTCGGGTAAAAGAAGTACAGCAAGCTGTTGAGGCTGAAAAAACTGCCGAAATTGTCAGCGAAGAAATTTTGCAACTTCAAGCACCCGAAAGGATGGCAGAGGCTATTGAACCGGAACAGGTATCAGTTGCAAGAGCCGCCTTACCCAAACAGAAAGCCATTCAGGGTAAGGTGGCTGCCGTAACTGCCGTCTCCCCGAATACAAAAACCATTTCGGGAAAAATTGTGGATGAGATTGGAGAACCCATTATCGGAGCAACCGTAAACGTCAAAAATACCCATCTAGGAGCAGTCACCGATATGGACGGGAAATTCCGGTTAACCGTTCCCAAAGATGAGAAAGGCATGCTGGTTGCTTCTTTCATAGGAATGAAAAATGTTGAAATGCCTTTAAAAGAACATTTAGGTGACGTTGTGATGAAATCAAACGATATGGCTTTGGATGAAGTGGTTGTTGTTGCTTTTGGAACTCAGAAAAATGAATCAATCGTAGGTTCCGCATCAACGGTAAAAGACCCTGCTCCTGTTTTCGGAGAAGCTGAATTCAGGCATTATTTCGAAAAAAATCACGATAAAACCGTTTGTCCGGATGAGCCGATTTCGATTAAAGTGGAATTTTATGTGAACGGGCAAGGACGACCAGGCAGCATCGCTATTAAAGAAAACTCGTGCCAGAAATTGGAGACCGAGATCAAGCGGTTGTTGTTGGGATCTCCTCCCTGGTCGGAACGTAACCGGAAAGTAACGTTAAATTGGACATTGAATGAGTAACGAAAAATTTTACACCGCGCGGGAAGAAAAGGCCAATTACCTCACCCACGCTGCCGGGGTTTTAATGGCCCTGGTTGCGACTGTCCTCCTGCTTCGCAAGGCGATACTTGCCGATAACCGTTGGGCAATGCTAGCTTACGCCATTTTCGGTTTCGGGATGCTGGCCTGCATGCTTTCATCCACCGTTTATCATTTTGTGCAGGAGCCTGGACGAAAAGTGAAATGGCGCCACTTCGACCATGCAAGCATCTACCTCCTGATCGCGGCAAGCTACTCACCGTTCACGCTGATTTTATTGCGCGAGGAGCGCTTCTGGGGATGGCTACTGTTCGGACTGGTCTGGATCATCGCGCTTGTTGGTATTGCCGTCAGTTTTGGTGAACTAAAGAAAAACAGTCATTTAAAGACCGCATCGTATGTTTTTATGGGTTTAGTGGTTTTGGTTGCTTTTAAACCGCTCATCGAAACGGCAAACGAAAAAAACTGCATCGAAGTTATTGGGTGGCTTATAGCCGGAGGCGTCTTTTACATTACCGGCGCCATCATCTACGCTACAGCCAGGCGTGAATTTGTTCACGCAGTTTTTCACCTGTTTGTGCTTTTCGGACTAGCAAGCCACATTATCGGTGCCGGCATTATCCCTCTTGATTAAGGCGTAATTTTTTGTGGGGAAGAAAAAAAACGGTATTATTTTTTTGTTTGTACCAAATATAACATATATTTGCAGGCAAAGAATCATGAATGTTCTCAAAAGCTTGTAAATACGGCATCAAGGCACTCGTTTATATCGCTATTCAATCCATTGAAGGAAAAAGAGTTACCCTGGGAGAGATTTCAAAAAAGACCGATACGCCCGAAGCCTTTACCGCAAAAATTCTGGGAACATTATCGAAAAACGGATTAGTTTCTTCTTTTACCGGACCCAACGGTGGTTTTGAGATCAGCCCCGACAAAATGAAGGCGGTGAAGATGAGCGATATCGTATCGGTTATTGATGGAGATGAGATCATTTGGCAATGTCCGTTGGGGCTCACCGGTTGCAACGATGAAAATCCCTGCCCCGTGCATCATCAATTTGCCGAAATTAGAACGAAATTAACCGCCATGTTAGTATCTACAACCGTTTACGATATGGCAACGGAGTTAAAATCGAACATACAGGTTTTATTAAGGTAAGTTTTTTTTAAATTAATTTCCGACACCTTTATCCGAAATATATCAAACAATTGATTTTCAATACGCTATAAAATCAATTTAATCCAATTACTAATCATTAAACGTGTTTAATTATGAATCACAAAAAACTTTGGATTGCACTCTCACTGGTAGTAGGAATTTCATTTGCCGTATTATTGTTTTACGGCAATCAGATCTACCAGAAAGCGCCACCGGTACCCGAACAGGTGGTGGATGAATCGGGAAACGTTCTTTTTACCGGAAGTAACATAAAAGACGGGCAGAACGTTTGGCAAAGCATGGGTGGACAGGAAGTAGGAACGGTTTGGGGGCACGGTGCCTATGTTGCACCGGACTGGACAGCCGACTACCTGCACCGGGAAGCACAATATTTGCTGAACAAATGGGCCGGAGGCGATTTTGAGTCTCAGAGCTCCGAACAAAAAGCTCTGCTGGAAAGGCGTCTTCAGATATTTTTACGCAAAAACACCTACGACGAAGCTACAAAAACGCTGACCCTTGCCGCAGAAAGGATCGAGGCGTTTGAGCACAACAAGGCTCATTATACATCCTTGTTTATGAATGACCCGGCGCTGGATAAATTGCGTTCCGATTACGCCATACCGAAGAATGCCATCAAGGACGAGTCGAGGATGGAGAAAATGGCACAATTTTTCTTTTGGGCATCGTGGGCATGCGTAACGGAAAGGCCCGGGGAAAGCATAACCTATACCCACAACTGGCCCAACGATGCTCAGATCGGGAACGTACCGACCGGCGACCTGGTAATCTGGACAGGCTTCAGCATCATCATGTTGTTAATTGGAATTGGTATTCTTGTTTTCGTACAGGCCCGTACACAACAGGAGGAAGTGTTGAAGCCGGTGAATGACCCGTTAATGAACCAGGTGATTACCCCGTCGATGCGAGCGACAAAGAAATATTTCTGGATCGTAAACATCCTGATCCTGGCACAGGTAATGCTGGGGATTCTCACCGCACACTACGGCGTGGAAGGCGATGCGCTCTACGGCATTGATATTGCCAGCTTCCTTCCCTACTCCATCACACGCACATGGCACGTTCAGATTGCTATTTTCTGGATTGCAAGCGCCTGGTTAGCCACCGGACTCTATATTGCTCCGTCGTTAAGCGGCAGGGATCCCAAATTTCAAAAGCTCGGCGTGAACGTGCTTTTCGTGGCGTTGCTCATTGTTGTTGCCGGTTCACTTATCGGACAATGGTTTGGCGTGATGCAAAAACTGGGACTGGTCGAGAACTTCTGGTTCGGACACCAGGGTTATGAATATGTCGACCTGGGGAGATTCTGGCAGTTACTGCTGGTCATAGGATTATTCCTGTGGCTTACACTGATGATCCGGCCCATTGTCCCTATCATCAAAAAAGGAACCAGTGAAAGGGGATTGCTCATACTCTTCCTGATCTCCTGCTTTGCTATCGCATTTTTCTACGCTGCAGGCCTGATGTGGGGGCGCACCACCAACTTGGCCATTGCTGAATACTGGCGCTGGTGGGTTGTGCATTTGTGGGTTGAAGGCTTCTTCGAAGTATTTGCAACGGTAGTTGCCGCGTTCTTGTTTACCCGGATGGGGTTACTGAGGATAAAATCGGCAACCAACAACGTGCTGTTCGCCACCATTATCTTCCTTTCGGGCGGTATCCTGGGAACATTCCACCACCTTTACTTCACGGGAACACCCACAGGTGTCATGGCACTGGGAGCGACATTTAGCGCCTTGGAGGTTGTTCCGCTGGTGTTGATCGGGTTTGAGGCATTCCACAATTACCGGATGAGTAAATCAACCGAATGGCTGGCAGATTACAAGTGGCCCATCTATTTCCTGTTGTCGGTAGCCTTCTGGAACTTCCTGGGGGCTGGTATTTTTGGATTTATCATCAACCCGCCCATCGCATTGTATTATATGCAGGGGTTAAACACCACTCCCGTACACGGACACGCAGCACTTTTCGGTGTGTACGGCATGTTGGGAATAGGGTTGATGCTGTTTGTGCTCCGCAGCATGTACCGCAAACAAAAATGGAACGACAAACTCATTAAATTCACGTTCTGGACACTGAACGCCGGCTTGCTTTTAATGGTGGTCGTCAGCTTACTGCCCGTTGGATTAATGCAAACGTTTGCCAGTGTAAACCACGGAATGTGGTATGCACGTTCGGCTGAATTTATGCAACAACCGGTGGTAAATGTATTCAAATGGTCGAGGATCATCGGAGACACCGTGTTCGGCATAGGAACCCTTACGCTCTTCCTGTTTGTTTATCAATTAACCCTGAAAAAAAATAAATCAACAAATTAGTCCATTCATTCACGGATTGCACGTCCGGTTGTTTAACGGATGTGCAATCCTTTATATAAAATAAAAAAACATGCTCATCAATTCAGAAAGTATTATTGGAAAAATTGTAGCTGAAAACTACAAAACGGCAGCTGTCTTCAAATCATACAACATCGATTTCTGTTGCAACGGAAACCGTAGCATTGCGGCTGCCAGTAAAGAAAAGAACATCGACGAAAAAGTAATTCTGCAAGAGTTATCAGAAGTACTGAACAAGAAAGAAGATTCGGACATTGATTTTAAATCGTGGTCGATTGACCTGCTCGCCGATTATATCGAGAAGAAACATCACAGGTATGTGTTTGCAAAAATTCCTGAAATAACGGCCTACCTGGCAAAGATTACGGATGTTCACGGTAATATACATCCCGAACTACATGAAATAAACGAGTTGTTTTCTCAATCTGCAGAAGCGTTATCGGCACACATGAAAAAAGAAGAAAACATCTTGTTCCCTTTAATCCGGGAAATGGTGGATAAAAGAACAACGGGCGAAAAATTTAAAAGGCCTCCTTTCGGAAGCATTGAAAACCCAATTAAAACGATGCATGCAGAGCACGACAATGAAGGCGTTCGTTTCAGAAGAATCAGTGAACTGAGCAGGAACTACGAAACACCTCAAGACGGCTGCAATACCTACAGGGTAACCCTGAATTTGCTCAAAGAATTCGAAGATGACCTCCACAGGCACATCCACCTGGAAAACAATATTCTGTTCCCTGCTGCGATAGAGTTTGAACGCGTTATTTTCTCCACTCACACGTAAAATTCGATTACTGTTTTTATCTTTGTATCAAAGAACCCGTAAAATGAGATCAGGAAACAAAGATGACGGCTCAAAAGCAGTAATTGTTGCAAACGGAAGGTATCCCCATCACCCTGTGCCGCTATCGGTAATAAAGAACGCACCCTACATCGTTTGCTGCGATGGGGCGGCTAACCATTTTATCGAAGCCGGCGGATATCCCGATGCTATTGTGGGCGACTGCGACTCCATCTCCGAGGAGAACAGGGTCCGCTTCGCGGATAAATTATTTCCCGACAAAGAACAGGAGACCAACGACCTGACCAAATCGGTTCTGTTTTGTGTGGAGAACGGAAGGAGAAACATCATTATTGTGGGCGGAACCGGGATACGTGAGGACCACAGCATCGGAAACATCTCGCTTCTTACAGATTATGAGGCGATGGCAAACGTGAAGATGGTTACCAACTACGGTATTTTTACACCCATCAGTTCAAAAACCACTTTCAATAGTTTTGCGGGTGAAAAAGTCTCCCTGTTTTCCATCGGGCAAAAACCTATTACCACCGACGGGTTGAAATATCCCATAGAAAACAGGATTCTCACCAACTGGTGGCAAGGCACGCTGAATGAATCACTGGGCGATAGGTTTACGGTGGATACTTGTGGGAGAGTGCTTGTTTTTCAGGTGTTTGATAGCGAAAAGGATCAAGACAACTCACGAAGCACATCCAGTGATTTGATCGGTTGAAAATCGTACAAATGCAGCCGGTAATAAGTCAACATCCGGTCGATGATCAGGTTCCTGTCGTTCCGCGACAGAATGAACAGATGCATGTTCGAGAAATTTATCCGTGACAATCGATTAAGAAAAGCGCTTTCCCGCTCACGCAAGTAATAGGCGTGATCCGGAGTCCGGCAGGTAAACTCCCCGTTCAGCATGTCGAAGCAACATCCCCGGGTATAATTTTCAAGATTGGGATAAACCCCCAGAAACCGGGTAAGGCCAAAGACAAAAGTCAGATGAAAATTGGCCAATCCTGTTTTTGTCTCTTCCAGCACCTCGACAGCCTGTTTCAAGTAATCGAAAAGCAATTCGTTGTTGTCGGTTTCCCGCAGCACTTTCGATAAAAATTCCGAGAGAAAAAAAGTCAGTGAAACTTTGGTTAAATTTACACCAATATCGTAGAGTAACGTCTGACGGTCGGCTTCTTTCAAGCGCTGGATTTCACGAAGTGGAAGATGTTCCACTTCCAGATTCAATATGGAAAGCGGGGAAAACAACGCAGGGTTGATTTTTGAACGTCTGCCACGTATTTTGGGAAGCAAGTATGAGACACGTCCAAAATCGCGCGTAAACACATGCGTGATGGAGTACTTATCGTTGTATCCGGCATTGCTCAGAACAATGCCCTCTGTCTTGTAGTGCATTTGCTGATGGATGATGGATGAAAAAACGCCCCGATAAAAGTCGGAGCGTCCGGGTGTTTGTTTTCAAATCTTTTAAAACGTTTTCTTTTTGATGCGGGCTGCTTTTCCGCGTAACTGACGGAGGTAATACAGTTTGGTTCTCCTGACCTTACCTTCGCTGTTCACTGTTATGCTGTCGATGAACGGAGAATTTATCGGGAAGATACGTTCAACACCGATATTGTCCGACATCTTACGAACCGTAAAGCGTTTGTTGTCGCCGTCACCCGATATACGGATCACCACGCCGCGATATTGCTGAATACGCTCCTTATTCCCTTCCACAATACGGTAAGCAACCGTTATGGTGTCGCCACTCTTAAACTTGGGCAATTCTTTCTTTCCCGAAGCGAAAGACTCTTCTGCAATTTTAATTAAATCCATTGTTTATAAAAGCTTTATGTTAATATTTAACTCTACAGGACGCAATATAACGACAACACATCGACAGAGATTGCGCAAAGCGGTTGCAAAGGTAGCAATAATTATTTAAATCACAATACTGTGATTCCTTTTATTCGTAAAAATAGGTTACACACGTTGTTAAACTGACAAAAATAGTGTATTTTTGACAAAATAAACATCAAACAAACCCATCATTAAGAATGAATAGACAACTGATCATTCTCGTACTTGCTGCTATCCTGCTGATTTCTTGTAAGTCGTACCAGTACCGGATAAGCAGCATGAACGGCACCGTCGTTGAAATGAACAGCCGTTTCGATGCGAATCCGAATAAAAAAATGGAAGCCCTGGTACGCAACTACAAAACCGAGCTCGATCGTGAGATGAATGAAGTGATCGGCACTTCTGCACAGCTGCTGGATTATGGCCGTCCCGAAAGTTTACTCACCAATTTCACTTCCGATGTGATGAAAATCTACGGCGATGAACATATTTCCGGCGGTGCCGACGTAGCTATCATGAACGTTAACGGACATCGTGCCAATATGCCGAAGGGTAAAATAACGGTTGGAAACCTGTATGAGATTTACTCTTTCGACAACGCCATAACCTTTCTCGAGCTGAAAGGAACCGATTTGAAGAAGATTTTCGATTCCTACGCCTGGATTGGTGGAGCGGGAATCTCTTCCAACGTAAGGCTGGCGATCAAGGACCGGAAAGTTCAATCGGTTACTGTAGACGGAAAACCCATTGACGAGAACAAAGTTTACACGGTTTCCACACTCGACTATCTTGCCGACGGCAATAACGACATGGATGCCTTGCGCAACGCACTAAAGACCACAAACACGGGTATCACGCTCCGCGATGTGATGATCGACTATGTGAAGGAACAAACCCGCCAGGGGAATGAGATTACCTCTCTTCTCGATGGAAGGATCACCGTTATTGAATAACCCTCAACACCTTATGAACAAAAAATATTTTTTCCTTCTCATCCTCACTGTTTTTATGTGCGGAACCGTTGCCTTCGGGCAAAAGAGCATTGTCATTCTTCATACAAACGATACACACAGCCGCATCGAGCCTGTTCCTGAATCTGACCGCATTGCCGGGAACAAGGGAGGAGTTGTCCGCAGGATGAACTACATCGAACAGGTACGAAAAGAAAATAAAAATGTTTTACTCTTCGATGCCGGGGATTTTTTGCAGGGGACACCCTACTTTAACCTTTTCAAAGGTGAGGTGGAGACAGAAGCCATGAATATGATGCGTTACGATGCCGTTACGCTTGGAAATCATGAATTTGACTACGGACTGGAAGCATTGGAAAAAGTTGTACGCCGGGCAAAATTCCCCATCATCAGCAGTAATTACGATTTTTCCGGCACACCGCTGAACAATTTGATCAAACCGTACCTTATATTTAAAAAAGACGGGGTGAAAATTGGTGTGATCGCTATCAATATTCAGCCCAAGGGACTGATTGCTTCGGGTAATTACGACGGAATGAAATTCCTTCAACCGGAACGGGTGGCAAACGAACTGGCTTTAAAGCTGAAGACAACAGACCGGTGCGATATGGTTATCTGCCTGTCGCACTTGGGTTACACAGCCGATAAGCGATTGGTGGAACAAACTAGAAACATTGATATTGTTATCGGCGGCCACAGCCACACCAATATGAAAACTCCGGATATGTTGAAAAATATCGACAACAAAGATGTTATGGTTTTTCAAACAGCAGGAAGAGGAATCTATGTCGGAAGAATTGATGTAGAACTCGAGAAAGTGAAGTAATAAGTTGAGGACAGATTGCCGCTCCGAACCTTAATGTCTGAAGTTGATACAAATAAACCGATCATGTTCAAAAAAAGAGATATCCTGTTTTTTACATTTTATTTATTCACCGCAGTACTTACCGCTCAAACCGAAACCAATCTCTATCGGCAGGCCGACAAAACAGAATTGAACCCATGGGTGGATTCCGTATACAACAGCCTGAGCCTGGACGAAAAGATCGGCCAGCTTTTTATGCCTGTCGTGGAATCGAAGAGCAGCTGGAAAACAAAAATTGCGGGTTATATAAACAACCAGAAAATCGGGGGGGTATTGTTTTCGAAGGGTACGCTGGCCATGCAGGCCGAAATGACCAACTACCTCCAAAGCATAGCCAAAACACCGCTTTTTGTGGCGCTGGACGGTGAGTGGGGACTCTCCATGCGCCTGAGGGATGCACCTCGTTTTCCGCGAAACCTGATCACCGGTGCTATTCACGATGAAGAAACGCTGAAGCAGTATGGAAAAGAGGTTGCCCGGCAATGTCGTGAAATGGGTATCCACATTAACTTTGCCCCGTCCATCGATGTGCATAGCAATCCCGACAACCCGGTCATAGGTTCACGGTCCTTCGGCGAACTTCCCGCCAACGTAGCCCGACAAGGTATCGCCTTTGCCAGGGGAATGGAAGAAAACGGTGTGATGGCGGTTGCCAAACACTTTCCCGGTCACGGCGACACATCGGAAGATTCGCACCGGACCTTGCCGACCATAAGCCACGATTTAGCCCGGCTAGACTCGGTGGAATTACATCCTTTCCAGCAATACGTCAATGCAGGACTGTCGGGGATGATGCTCGGGCATCTGAACGTTCCCGTACTGAACACAAATGGATTACCGGCATCATTATCGATAAACGTGGGGCAGAAACTGCTGAAGGACCGGATGGGTTTTACCGGGCTTACTTTTACCGACGGGATGGCGATGAAAGGGGTTTCCAATCAACCCGATATGAGCGTAAAAGCACTGCTGGCCGGAAACGATGTGATTCTGGGGGTAATCAATCAGGAGAAGGAATTTCAACAGGTGAAACAGGCGGTTGAAAAAGGAGTTATTTCCCCGGCTCTGCTCGAAGAAAAAGTAAGAAAAATACTGACATACAAATACATACTCGGTGTTCATCACGTTAAACCGATAGACATCCGTACGTTAAACCGCAACATACACGCTCCGGAAAGTGAGTGGACACAACGAAAAATCTATGACAAGGCCATTACACTGGTTAAAAACAACGATTCTATCCTGCCGGTAAGGGCATTGGATAAAAACCGGATTGCCGCCGTGGCGATTGGCACCCCGGAGCAAAACACCTTTCAGAAATGGTTGAAAAAATATGCCGGGGTTAACACTTTTCAAGTAATTACTGTCGATAGCATAGCGCCATTATCCGACAAACTGAAAGAGTTCGATATCGTTCTGATCTCTGTGCACTCCGTTCCTGCAGGCGGCTCGACCGCGCTTCAACAAATGATAAAAAACGCTGCAAAATCGGTTCTGGTATTGTTCGATTCACCGTACACACTCGATAATTTAAAACCGGCTACTGACCTTGCATCCTCAGTCGTAGTGGCTTACGACAACACCGATTTTGCCCAGATGAGTGCAGCACAAGCCGTTTTCGGAGGCATTGGCTTCTCGGGGAAACTGCCTGTTTCAGCAGGAGGATTTGAAGTTAACAGTGGTATCGGCACCCAAAAGACACGTCTCTCTTACTCGCTTCCCGAAGAAGTCGGAATGTTGTCCGAAAGCCTGCAGGATGTGGAAAAAATCGCGCTCGAAGGCATCCGCCAGCGGGCCTATCCCGGATGTTACGTAATGGTGGTAAAAGACGGGACAGTTATTTACAACAAAGGATTCGGCAATATGGAATACTCTTCCGGGGCAAAAGTTGACGCCGAAACCGTTTATGACCTGGCCTCGATAACCAAGGCAGCAGCCACTGTTCCGGCGATCATGAAGATGTACGATGAGAAAAAGATCCGGCTGCAAGACAATATCGGGAAATTTGTACCCGAAACTCGGGGAACCAACAAAGCAAACCTAACCATCCGTGACGCACTTTTTCACGAAACGGGAATTGTTTCTTTTATTCCTTATTACACAACGGCCATAGATCCGAACAGTTTTAACGGACCGCTGTTCGGAAGAAAGTCGACACTCCACCACGTCCGTTATGCCGGTGCGTGGGGCCGGACCGACTACGCGTTTATCCCGTCGTTCATCTCGGATAAACCTTCCGGGACCTTTCACTTACCTGTGGCCAGGGATCTGTATGCGAGCAACAAAATGCACCAGGCCTTGCTGAAAGAGGTGATCGCCACCGAACTTCGCTCAAAGACCTATCGGTATAGCTGTCTGAATTTTATGTTGCTGAAAGAAGCCATTGAGCACATTTCCAAAACCGATCTGGACAACTTCGTAAAAGACAACTTCTACAAAAAACTGGGTGCGGAAACACTGACATTCCGTCCGTTAGACCACATGCCGGTGGACAACATTGCTCCCACCGAGAATGATCCTTTTTTTCGAAAACAGCAATTAAGGGGGTATGTCCACGACGAAGGAGCAGCCTTGTTTGGCGGGATCTCGGGTAATGCCGGATTATTCTCCAACGCCAACGACCTGGCAAAACTCTCCCAAATGTGGCTGAACGGAGGAGAATACGGTGGGGAAAGATTTTTAAGCGAAGAGACCGTGAACCTGTTTACTAAAACAAAAAGTAGCAACAGCCGACGAGGATTGGGATTCGACAAACCTGACCCTCGGAACAACAATGCAAGCCCTACCAGTCCGCTTACCCCTGTCTCCGTTTATGGCCACACGGGTTTTACCGGAACCAGTTTCTGGGTGGATCCCGACAACAAGATGATTTACATCTTTTTGTCGAACCGGGTTTTTCCCGAGCGTTCTCCCAATCGATTATCGACGTTGAAAATCAGGGAACGCATCCAGGATGAACTCTATAAGGCACTGAACAAGGAGTAATAATGCATAATTTAAGAACAAGGAGCACATTAATACATTGGCACACCAACATATAGAAATGAACATGCAACGAATCATCAAAAGCACCAACCTGATAAGCGATATCGAAAAAATAGTGGCGGAAATCAAGCACGATAAACTTTTTGTGCTAACGGACGAACATACGGCGAACCTTTGCCTTCCCCTGCTTGACCCCTGGATTGCTGTTAAGGATGTAAGCCGGGTTGTAATTCCGGCAAACGACACCAACAAAACGCTCGAAAACCTGGCACACATCTGGAAGCACCTGACCCAAAACGGTGCAACACGCCATTCGTTGTTGATAAACCTGGGCGGAGGAATGGTCACCGATATTGGCGGGTTCGCAGCAGCTACATTCAAGCGTGGAATCACATACATCAACATTCCCACTACCTTGTTGGGAGCGGTAGATGCTGCCGTCGGCGGAAAAACAGGAATTAATTTTGAGGGATTCAAAAACGAAATAGGGGCATTTTACCCGGCAGCATGTGTGTTAATCTCTTCACGCTTCTTTTCCTCGCTCGGCCGTAAAGACATTCTTTCGGGTTTTTCCGAAATGCTTAAACACGCACTTATCAACTCCGAGGCAGAGTGGAAAAAGCTGCTGACTTTTGATGCCGGAGATATTGATTACGAATGGCTTACCGATGCAGTTTTCCGTTCGGTCTCCATCAAGGAAGAGATTGTAAAAAAAGACCCGTTTGAGCACAATATCCGCAAAGCGTTGAACCTCGGACATACTGTCGGACACGCTTTCGAGAGCTTTGCCCTGGAAACGGAGAGGCCCGTCTTGCACGGTTATGCCGTGGCGTGGGGGCTAATCTCGGAGTTGTATCTGTCGCATCGCGTATGCGGGTTTCCCAAAGAGGAACTGCAAAAAACCGTTCGTTTTATCCACCGGAATTACGGTGCATTTGCCTTGGATTGCGACGATTACGAACACCTCTACGACATTATGACACACGACAAGAAGAACGCAAACGCGTCTTCCGTCAACTTCACGCTCCTGTCCGGTATCGGGGATATACAGATCAATCGGGTTGCTGGAAAGGACCTGATTTTCCAGTCGCTGGATTTTTACCGGGACAGTGTTGGGTTATGAGAACGATATGCTCTTTACGGTTAATACCTGTTTTCCTGTTGTTTATATACACTCCGTCATGTTCTCAGGAGGGGGGCGAACCCACCCAGATTGCCTGGGACACCTGGGGAGTTCCGCACATAACGGCAAATTATTTTACTGTTTTCTTTCTCTCTTCCAGTCATTGATGGTATGCCCATAAAAAGCAAACCACACCAAATAGATAAAGCACGGGATCAATACCCAATACCCTGCTCTTAAACCGTGCTGATCTCCTATCGCACCGTAGATCAAGGGTAGTATGGCATTTCCGCTTAATCCCATAATCAAAAGAGAAGAACCTGTCTTGGTTAATTTTCCCAAGCCATGAATCGACAAGGGCCAGATACCGGCATATATCAATGCGTTAGGAAATCCTATCGAGGCTAGGAGCCATATCGAGATGTTTGCTGTATGCCCGAATAGTGAAACGGGTTGGTTAGCAAACACTACCCCTAAAGAAAGAAGAAACCCCAGTACGGTACAGAATTTTAAAGCGGCTTTTTGCGGAATAAACCGGGGGATAAGCAAGATACCCAGCAAATAACCGATAATTGTACACAGAAGCGTATAAGAAGGGAAAAACTTCGCATCCAACAAACCGATCCCCATCGAACCGGCATAATTGATGATGGTATCTATTGCCACTACCTGGGTACCTACGTGTAGAAAAATCGCAATAGCTCCAAAAACGAGGTAGGGATAATCCAAAAGAGATTTTCTTGGTGTGCCTGCAACCGGCGGTAAATCACTATTCTGCTCTTGAGCTTTATCCTCTTTCTCTTCTAACTCCGGCAGTACTGAATACCTTATACCGAAACCCACCAATACCAAAAGAACGGCAAGAATAGAATAGGGCATAATTACCCTCCTGATGAGTTCCTGAAGAATAATGTTTTTCTCCGTTTCGGAAAGCGCGCCTGACTCAAGTAACGCAAAAGTTCCGTCATCAGTCGATTTGAACACTACCGCTGCAAAAAGTAAAGGAGCAATAATGCCTGCAGATTTGTTAAAAATGCCCATCACACTCATTCGCTGCGCAGCACTATCTATCGGCCCGACTATGGTGACGTAAGGGTTTGCTGCCGTTTGAAGGATAGCAAGCCCTGTTCCGAGGCAATACAATCCCACAAGAAAAACCGCATATTGCCGCATAAGTGCTGCCGGGATAAAGATAAGGGCACCTAACGACAGGAATAAAAATCCGTACATGATTCCTTTCTTATATCCCGTCCTGTTTAATAATAAACCCGACGGGACGGCCATCACAAAATAGGCAATATAAAAGGCAAAAGTGACGAAATAGGACTGAAAGTGTGTCAGTTCAAGGGCAATCTTAAAATAAGGGATAAGGATGGCGTTAACCCATGACACCAAGCCGATGACAAAATACATCACGGCCAAAATACCCATCGAGATATAAAAAACTTTTTTGTTCATAAAGGAAATATTATTTGGTGACAACGCCCGTAGTTCCTCCATGCTTTAAAGAAATATCATGGGGTTGATTTTTTTTCCATGCTCCATTCGTAAAGTCCGGGATATCGATCGGTGCCGATCGATTGGCGACCGACCATTCGCTTAACGGACCTATCACGCTCCACGACGCTGCGTCGTACACATCCATATCGACAGGCAGGCCATTCCTTAAACAATCAATCAATCTCCAATCCATCAAAAAGTCCATTCCTCCGTGCCCGCCAATCTCCTTGGCAATATCTTGCATTTTCTTGATGATGGGTGGATTATATCTCCGTTCAATTTCCTTAAATTTATCTTCAGACAGCCACTCTTTGTGGTCTCCAGCCATGGATAGGCGGGGAGGAAGAGGATATTTCTGCGCTGTTGCTTTTGTCCCGCTTATGGTATGTAATCGTGAATAAGGGCGAGGCGTGGTGATATCGTGCTGAATAAGGATTGTTTGCCCTTTGATTGTTTTGATGATCGAGCTATTCATGTTCCCTCGGAATGAGGCTCCTTCAAACTGCTTAAAATAATCTTCCTTCAGGGATAGTTCTTGGGAATATTGATTCATCAAAAAATCATCGGATGACATCGACACCATATATTCCATCCGGTTCCCCCGATTGATATTCATGATTTGAGCCACGGGCCCTAATCCATGTGTAGGGTAGAGATTTCCGTTTCTTCTCATGTTTTCCTTAAGCCTCCAGCTTCTTCCGGGCTTTCCCCTGAAGAATAAGCTCTCCCCTATTTCATGAATATATCCTCCCTCCGCATGCACTATTTCTCCAAAAAAACCATTGCGTGCGAGATTCAAAGTCAGTAATTCAAAAAAATCGTAACAACAGTTCTCCAGAATCACACAATGTTTTTTGGTTTCCTCTGAAGTTTCTACTAATTGCCAACAATCCTCTACTGTGGTTGCGACTGGGATTTCCAGTGCCACGTGCTTGCCTTGCCTCATGGAATATACCCCAATGGGTGCATGCCATTCCCAGGGGGCGGCAACATATACAAGATCAATATCATCTCTCCGGCACATCTCCATCCAGCTATCTTCTTTTCCCGAATAAACAAGGGCCGGATGTCCAGGTGTTTGAATACGCGCTTTGGCTTTCTCCGCATGCTCGGAAAGTTCATCGCAAATGGCCACAATTTTAACTCCGTCAATGCGGCTGATTCTTTCTACGGCCGCACTTCCCCTGTTCCCCACGCCTACAAACCCCACTCTTACTGTTTCCAGTTTGGGTGCAGTATACCCGCACATATTAAATTTTTGCGAATGTTTTTTATAGGCTTCACGGTATATTTTTTCTAAAGACTTGCTCGACTGTTGTTTCTCCGCAGGTATTTCACGGCTTATCCCTTTGGTCGGCAGCATGGCAGATACAGTTGCAACTCCTGCCGCTTTAAGGAAATTTCTTCTATTGATTTGCATGGAGAAATCTATTTTTATTTTAATTGAGAGGCGGAGTTTCCATCCAAAAACAGTACTGTATAAGGATGCCTCCTTAAAATCGTCGCCGGGCATGCCGTCGTTATTTCCGCATTCAGTGTATTGTAAACAGCATTGGCTTTTCGCTTATCCGGCACCATACAACTGATTACGTTACAACGCATGATGGCAGGAATTGTCAGGCTAACAGCTTCTCTAGGTACCTCTTCGAGAGTAGAGAACCATCCCTCTCCCAATTGCTGCCGGCGTGAGATATCATCCAACTGCACTATTTTCACCAATTGCGGATCGTTGAAATCGGCAACTTCGGGATCATTAAAGGCGATATGCCCATTCTCCCCAATACCTATGCATGCTACATCAATCTTGGCAGCTTTCAACAGTTCTTCATAGCGGGCTATTTCACGTTCAATATCCTTGGCATCGCCATGAATGTAATTAACCTGATATGGTTTTACTTCATCGAGGATTCTTTCTTTCAGGTATTTTCGGAAACTGGCCGGATGGGTTTCGGGCAAATCCCTATACTCATCCAAATGGAATACGGTAATTTTACTCCAATCGACGGGGAGCGTTTTTATTGCCTCGATAAAGGCAAATTGCGATGCGCCGGTGGCTAAGATCAGATTAGCATGCCCCTTGGCCCGAATAGCGTAATTCAAATGTTTGGCCACAAAGTCCGCGCTGCCTTTTCCGGCAGAAGCCTCGTCCGTAAAAATACGAACCGTAAGATTTTCTTTCTTGAATTGTTTAATTTCAGTTGTCATTTCTTATCTTAATTATAAAGTTTCATCAATAAACATTTTCATCTGCTTCAAGATAAATACCCTTTTCCGGTTTTTCCCATGAACCTTATCCGTATTCTGGTGTAACCGGTTTATCTTTTAGCAAAGATAGTCTCCGTTACAACATCTTATGATATAATTAACGAATCCAATGTGGCTTATCACGAATATATTCATAGAAATAATCACAATTATGGAACATTCTACGGTTTCTAGTGTTACTATGAGAACGTTGATTTAAATTCGGGTAAATAAATTCCAACAATAAGCAATGATTAAAATACTTGTCCTTATAGATTCTGCCACTGAGTTTAGCCGTCGTTTTCTGTCCGGGCTGGTTCGTTATGCCCATGAAAACGGCCCTTGGATATTTTACCGGTTGCCTCTGTATTATAAAATGTTGTACGGTGAAGAGGGGGTCTTAGAGCAAATTAAAGAATGGGGGATCGATGCGGTTATTGTTCAATGGGAATACCGTGAAATTAAATTTTTAAAAAAACTGGATATTCCTGTATTTCTTCAAAACTATGAAGATAATGCCGATTGGTTTTCAAAAATTTCCGGTGATTATATGGAAGTGGGTGCGATCGCCGCTAATTTTTTTGCCCAAAAAAGGTTTAAGAATTTTGCTTTTTATGGCAATAAAAATTTTTTGTGGTCAAAAGGCAGAGCGGAGGGGTACCGTATCGAAGTAGAAAAATTAGGAGGAAACTATTACTATTTTGAATCGGAATATCTAACCAACAGTCAATGGAGCCGAAGTCACATAAAATTAAATAAATGGTTATCTTCCCTTCCAAAGCCGGTTGCCGTTTTTGCTTGTGACGACTATTTTGCTCTGCAGGTGGCCGAAATGTGTAAAATAAACCATATCGACATCCCGAATGAAATATCTTTACTGGGGGTAGATAATGACGAGCTTATCTGTAACTTATCCTATCCGTCCATCTCATCCATAGTGACCGATGACGAAAATATCGGATATGTTGCTGGCAAGAAACTTCATAAACTGATTATAAACAAAAAAAATATTCCTTTCAACATCATCAAGAAGCCAATACGTATTGAACAACGGCAATCTACAGAAAAATACAATATTGCAAACAAATATATCTTAAAGATAATTGAACATCTTGAAAAAAATTTCGCTTCTGATCTCTCCATCGATGAACTGACACAAATGGTTCCGCTGGGCCGAAGAAGCCTTGAAAAAAAGTTCAAAGAAGCCATGGGCACCTCCATTTATCAATTTATAATAGACAAGAAAATAGAATTTTTCTCTTATAAATTATTGACAACTCAGGAAAGCTCGTTGGATATCGCTATTGAGGCCGGGTTTAACGATGTGAGAAATGCGTATCGGATTTTCAAAAAGAACACCGGGCATAGTCCTTCTGGTTTCCGTAAAAAATTCTCGACACGGGATAAGCCGCCCCTTTCTCCGACAGATTAATCGAATATCAATAAGGTTTTCAATTATTTAACGAAGGAGTTTGTTTATTTTCTCAATATAATCGAGCAACTCTTCCCTACCCAATTTTTTTTCGGAGGAGGTAACAAAGACGGGTGGAAGTTCTTCCCACCTTTCCAGCAATTTCTGTTTGTAAGCATCCACGTTTTGCTGCAGGCGAACGGGTCCCTGCTTATCGCCTTTGGTAAAAACAATGCCGAAGGGAACGCCGTTTTCGCCCAGCCATTCCATAAACTCCAAATCTATTTTCTGAGGCTCGTGGCGGCTGTCCACCAATACAAAAAGTGAGGTCAGCGCTTCGCGTTCCAGCACGTAATCTTCGATTATCTGTTGCAACCGATCCCGGTTTTCCTTTCCACGTCGGGCATAGCCGTATCCCGGTAAATCTACCAGATACCATTCTCCGTTAATCAGAAAATGGTTGATCAGCATCGTTTTTCCAGGTGTGGATGAGGTCATGGCCAATCCTTTCCGGTTGGTCAGCATATTGATAAGCGATGATTTTCCAACATTGGAACGTCCGATAAAAGCATATTCAGGCTTTCCGTCCTGCGGACACTTCAGGTAATCGGTGTTACTGATGATAAATTCGGCAGATTTGATAAGCATAGGGTTACGGGTTGAGGGTTAAAGGTTTATAGTTGTTTAACGACAATATCCAAAGGCCGGTTCCGGTAAGTGCAGCATTGACAAGCAAGAGTTCATAACCCACCTGGTAGCCCAAAACCTGTTTCATCACGGTTTCAAAAACAAAACAGATAACCGGTGCAGCGACGGCAATGTACGGCACCCATTTGTCGACAGGCTTTACCCGGGTATACAATCCGCAGAAATACAATCCGAGCAGCGGGCCGTAGGTATAAGAGGCCAGTTTATAAATCGCAGTGATGATGCTGTCGGAACCGATGGCCTCTATCAGCAGGATAATAAGAACAAAAATAACGCTTATAACCAGATGTACCCGGCGGCGTGTTGCTACGTTCTTACGCTCCGTATCGGGATTGTCGGTCTTTTTCATCTCCAGGATATCTACGCAAAACGATGTAGTGAGTGCTGTCAGCGCTGAGTCGGCACTTGAAAAGGCAGCCGCCACAATCCCCGTTATGAAAATTCCCAATACCACTTGTCCCAGGTGCTGACTGGCAATGACCGGAAGAATATTGTCGGACACTTCGGGAAGTACAATTCCGTTTTGCTGCGCATAAATAAGAAGCAAAACACCCAGCGACAAGAACAACAGGTTGATCGGGGCAAAAGCAAGGCCATAGGAGACCACATTTTTCTGGGCATCTTTCAGGTTCTTTATCGTCAGGTTCTTCTGCATCTGGTCCTGATCCAACCCCGTCATCACAATGGTAATAAACATCCCGCTGAAAAATTGTTTGAAGAAATTTTGCGTACTTGCCCAATCGTCAAACACGAAAATACGCGCATGCGGACTCTCGCTTATTGCCCGGAATGTGTCGCCCCAACTAAAATCAAGGCGTGCCATTACCTGCCAGATGATCAGCACCAGGGCAGTCAGAAAAAGCAGGGTCTGAACCCAATCCGTCCATATGATGGTTTTGATGCCGCTTTTATGGCTGTACAGCCATATAATGAGAATAATCCCGACAACCGTTACAACAAAGGGAACACCCCAAGCATCAAAAACCAATGACTGGAGGATAAACGCGACCAGGTATAGCCGGGCAGCTGCACCTACAATTTTAGAAAGCAGAAAGAACCACGCCCCTGTTTTATAGGATCGTTTCCCGTAACGCTGCTCGAGATAACCGTATATGGTCGTCAGGTTCAGCCTGTAATACAACGGTAAAAGTACGTAAGCAATGACCAGATATCCAAAAAAGAATCCCAGTACCATCTGCATATAGGTCATATCGAGGTTACGGACCATTCCCGGGACAGATACAAACGTTACACCCGAAATAGACGTTCCGATCATAGCGAACGCCACAATGTACCATTTGGATGATTTGTTGGCACGGAAAAAAGCATCGTTGTCCGACCCCTTCCGGCTAGTGAGGTGGGAAATGAACATCAGCAACAGGAAATAGACGGCTATAACGATAAGAATAAAGCTGCTTTGCATATTTTTTAGAATAAAGAATAAAAGAGCTCAAAACACATACCTGTACCCCAGAACAAGGACAAACTATATATTTAAAAAGAATTCGACAAGCTGCGGAAACGAATCGAATGTGTAGGTATACTTGTCTGTTTTCCCAAATCCGTAAGTCACAAACACAAACGGCACATCGGCCTCTGAAGAAGCTTTGCTGTCCGAATCGGTATCACCTATATACAAAGGAAATTGCAGGTTATTCCGTTCCTTGAGTAGTTTCATATTAAACGACTTGGGTTTCAGGTTTTCTCCATGCTCCATATAATCGGTAAAGAGGTGTGCAGTTCCGGTGTGCTTCATAAAGTTTACCAAGCCTCCTTTCTCACAGTTGCTGAGCAGAAATAACGGATATTTTTTCGATAATTTCTCCAATCCCTCATAAACACCTTCGTAAATATGCGGTTTCATAACGGGGACCAGCAAATGGTATTGCCGGACAACCTCGTCAAACAACTCATCCTGAGCCGCTCTTGACGCACTGGGGAGAACAGCGTCGAGCATGACACGCGCTTCTTTTCCCATAAGGCCCAGTAGGTCGTCACGGGTAACCCGTGAACGATAACCATTTATTTCCAATCCCTTATTCCAGACAATGACGTAAGAATCAACATTGTCCCAAAGGGTTCCGTCCATATCAAAAATTAAACTGTCGGGGTTTGTCATACATTGAATAGTTGTTATCCGGCTTCATCTTACCTGCCAGCCGGCAGGCCGATTCATTTCAGCAGCAATAGTCTTAACAAAACAACGGGTACCTGTTGAATAAAGGCATCCTGTAAGCCGGAAAACTTTTTTGTTTGTAAGCTGCAAAAGTACTCAACAATGCCCGAAAGGGCAAATAAATAATCATTAAAATACCGGAGAAACAGTTTTTATCTTATTTTTGTACAAAATACAAGATATGGAGAAAACCCGCGTTTGCGTCATAATCAATCCGGTATCGGGAACAGAATCGAAGAAAAATATCCCTGAAGAAGTGGCCTCCGCATTCGATCAAACCCAATTCGATGTAATTATCCGGATCACCGGCTATCCCGGGCATGCCACTGAAATTGCCAAACAGGCTGTGAAGAACAAATTTGCTTATGTGCTGACTGTCGGAGGCGACGGCACGGTAAATGAAGTGGCAAAAGCCCTGGTGAATACCGATACCATTCTGGGAATCATTCCTTTTGGATCGGGGAACGGACTGGCACGCGACCTGCATATCTCCATAGATTCAGAAAAAGCCATACAAACCATACTCGAAGGCAATGTCCGAACCATCGATTACGGCTCTGCCAACGGGCATATTTTCTTTTGCACCTGCGGCGTTGGATTTGATGCGTTTATCAGCGACAAGTTTGCCGAAGAAAAAAAACGCGGCCCCCTGGGCTACGTCCGCAACATTGTGGAAGGCGTGGTCGAGTTCAGGTCGGAAGAGTACGAAATCACGCACGACGAAGGTACACTTAACGAACGGGCATTTCTTCTTACCTGTGCCAATGCCTCCCAATACGGGAACGAAGTATACATTGCACCCGGTGCCGATATGGAAGACGGGAAAATGAATGTATCTATACTGAAGCCGCTTAATCCCAATGAAATTCCACAAACCACGCTGCAACTTTTTACCCGGAATATCGATAAAAACAGCAAGATGATCTCGTTAGTCACCAGCAACCTCATCATTAAAAGAAAAAAACCAGGCATATTGCACGTTGACGGGGAACCGGTGAATACCGAAAAGGACATTGAAGTGAAAATGTACCACAAGGGATTAAAGGTACTTGCCCCAAAGCAAGTTGAAGAAAAACCGGTGAAAGAAAGAGAAAATATTTTCACGGCTATCACCCGTTGGATGAATATATAATCGTGAATTCAGGCAAAGCGGGCACACTCATCCCGAGTGCACCCGCTTTTCATTCATAACAAGTTATTAAAACAAAAATAAATCTCAAGTGCTATTCCGCAATTTGTGCCACAAAACTTTCGGCATCGTGATACGCACCACTCATAACCTCCTCCACTACTCCACCTATTTGAGAAGCAAACAAAGCCGAGTTCATGCGTGAAACATAGGTTTTCCCATCGGCTTTTTCGTGTACAGAAATGCGACAGGGCATCATGTTTCCATAAATTCTCAACTCATCGGCCGAAAGCATACGGTAAGCATATTTCGGATTGCAGAGTTCTATGACTTTTACAGGGAGAACTTCATACCCGTTCTTATTCATCGTCTCTTTCAGATCGTGGGTGTGCGTAACACGCCATCCTGCTTCAGCGATGATATTGTTGAGTCTTTCAACCGTCTCGTCGAAAGCATACCTGCTTTTACTCTCGAAAAACATTTTGTCCATGATCCCGGGCTTTTAATTTTTGAGTAAAACTTCGTCGATAGCCTGCTTAAAAGCATCTTTCGGTAATGCACCCTGTGCCATTTGCGGAGCTTCGTTCATCGGGACGAAAAGCAACGTCGGGATACTGCGGATTCCAAAATCGGCAGCCAGTTCCTGCTCTGCTTCGGTATCCACTTTATAAATGTAAATCTGTCCTTCGTATTCTGCAGCCAGTTGTTCCAGTATAGGGGCTACCATTTTACACGGACCACACCAATCGGCATAAAAATCTATAATAGCGGGTTTATCACCCAGGTATTCCCATGTTTGGGAATTTTTTTCGTAGTTTGCAACTTTCGTTAGAAAATCAGCTTTTGTTAAATGAATTGTTTTAGTCATATTTGTTTTATTTAAATTAGTTTCCTGTTGAGTTACAGCTGCCTGTGGCGATGATGTTGATTTGCCGGTGTTATTGCTGCACGCGGCAAACATAAACGATGTCACAAGTGCGGCGATAATAAGTTTAATTTTCATATTGTTGTTTATTTTGTATATAATTTCTTTATTTAATGTTCTTTATCTCTTTGCCTCTACCTTCTTCTTTCTTAAAAATATCAAAAATTAGCAGTCCCAAAATGGCACCGTAAATCGTCATTCTCCACGGATTTGAAGTGATGGGACAACTGCCCGTGCCGCAGCCAACGAAATAGTAATACAGGTAACCTCCGATGGCACCAACAATGACTCCTGCAACTTTCAATCCATGTTTTGTGAAAAATTCCTTCATATTTATTTTTTGTCAATTACAATCTATGATACAGCTCAACAATTGGATTACCCGATTGTTTCTGATGGAATAAAAACAATTTTTTCCGCTTCTGCGGCAGTTTAAAATACCTTTTGCACGCATGTCGGTCAGGTGATACGAAAGCAGCGATTGTTCACAATCAATAGCTTCCTGCAACTCAGATACCGATTTTTCCTTCTCGTTAGACAACAAGGTAATCACACTTAACCTGATTTCATTTGCCAAGGCTTTCAGCATGTACGCTGCCTCTTCGAATTGCGCTTTATCCACCTTTTGTTCCTTTATTTCCAGCATGCTAAACTCCATTGTTTTTTTATCAAATCAACATATGAACATATATTCATATATTTTTGTTCAAAAGTAGTCCATTTTTTTTTATTCACCAACTAAATAGCAAAAAAATATTTACTTGATTTTTACAGGTTGCTCCCGACTGTATTGTAAGTTACTTCACTTTAAAGAAATAGGAAAGTTTCGCCTCGATGATGCGATGGGCAGAACGGTTAAAAAAGAAATTTTCTTTCGTTTTCCTGTTTTCGAAAATATCACCCAACCCGAAATAATATCTGCCTTCGAGTTCTACATTACCCGCTCCCGTTTTCAGTTCCATTCCAACACCACCGATAAGGCCATAATCAAAACTCCTGGGCTTCAAAATGTATTGCATGCCTACTTGTGCTTCAGGATTTTCCTCTCTTTTAGCGGCAATATCGGCAGACAGGGCCTCGTTCATATGGTCAGAGCTTCCCAACAGAAAGCCAAGTTGTGGTCCCGCGTTGATAATAAACCGGACATTATTGCCGAAGTAGATATGTGTCATAAAAGGAACCTCCAGGTAATTCAGTGTTTTGTTGTAAGAAAATCCACTTTCGGCGGGAAAATCCTCTGTCCACCCCCGCTGGGCGTAGTTCAATTCGACCATCAATCCCAGGTGTTTTTCCGAAATGTATTTTGCCGAAATGCCACCGTGAATACCCAGAGAAGATTTCTGTAAAATAGCCGGAACAAAATCAACTGTCGACATAAGTGCTCCCCCTCCCACTCCGATATAAAACTCTTTCTCAAAATCATTTTTTTGTGCAAAAACCTGCACAGAGGAAAGGATAAACAACAAAATTCCCGGCAACAAACGTTTCATTTAGCGGCTTTTATTGATTTTGTGTACTACGTTTCCTGCATCGTAATGAATAAGATACAATCCGGTGTTAATGAACCCTCCCCAGTTATTAACCCGGTCAAATTTGAAAGAAAACTGGAGTGAATTCGACGGTATCCGGTTTATTCGTTGTTCGAAATTTGTTCCATAACGATAAACAGCATTCAGGAAAAACATTCCGGTATCGTATCCAAACATACCGTATTTGGGATAAGTATTGATCAGGTCACGGCCATACCACAACTTAAAGTTTTCAGCGAATTGCCGGGTTTCCACATCCTGTTCATCCACATAAAACGATGTATAAAAATATGTTCCGTACTGGTGAAACAATTTTTTCATCTCTGTACTGTATGTCTGCCACTCCGGGTATCCGAACAGCCGCGTTATAACTCCCTGGCGAGCCTGATGTGCTTGTGTGAGGGCAGCGGTAATTTCTCGCAACGAACCCGAATCTCCGGTAGAGGGAACAATTACATTTTCTCCATTGCTATTAAGTAACGGCAACATGTCCGTTGAAAGGTTTGATGTGAGGGAAAGTTCCTGATAACGAATATTTCTCCGCCTCAAGTCCGCTTTTAGGGTAGAGAGAAACTCGGCTTTATCGGATCGTCCGGGAGCATTCACAATAACTACGTTGGCATTCCTGAATGTTTCCATAAAGACTCCGGATGCCTTGGAATAAAAATAAGACTGAGGCGAATTTACCTGAAATACATGGTTGTTGTTCTGAACCTCACTGTTTTTCGAAGAAAAGGGAATGATGTATTTGATGTTGTGCTTTTTAGAAAAATTGGATATAAGGCTGATCTGATCATCCGTCATGCCCCCAATCAAAAGATGAAGTGATTCCATTTCCAGAGTTCCCAGTAAGCTTTCTAGCTTTGCCCTGCTGCCGATTTCAAAAACATACACTTCGATGTTGGCCCCCTCTTTTTTCATTTTCTCCACAGCCAACAGAAAACCTTCATAATACTCCTGCAATCGTAGGTGCTGTCCACCTGATTTGTCCAGGAAAGGAAGGAGAAGGCCCACCCTGATCACGTCTGTCTTTTGCGTTTCATTGCTCAGGCTGAGTAACCGGTTTGCCTCAATTTCTCTCGTGCGGGCATTTTCATCCAACCGGGAAACTTTGACAGGAACAATTAACTCCATATTTGTTTTCAGCCCTGCAACAAGTATGGGATTTGCTTTTTCAATTGATTCAACAGGAACATCGTAAGCCTGCGAAATAGAATAGAGTGTTTCTCCCCTTTTTACTTTATGCGTCACGTTTTGAGTCTGTTGCTCATACGGAATAAAATCTGCCTGCATCTGATAGAAAGGAACCCGGATGGTTTTCCCTATTTGGAATGTTTCTACGGACAAGCCGGTATTGGCGGCGATCAGGTCTTCCGGTTTTAACGAATATGTCCTTGAAACCGAATAAAGCGTTTCTTTCGGGAGAATCGTATGGTAGCGGTAATTTTCACGGGTAGACGAAAGTGATCTTTGCTGCGGCACAACGATAACCTGTCCTTCGGCAATATTTTCTGTCAGCCCTGAATTGTTACGGATAATTTCGTCAACACTCGTGTTGTACATCTGTGCAATACCATACAGGGTTTCTCCCCGGGCTATAGTATGTCGGAAAGTGTGATTTTGGTCAAGAGGGGGTTGCTGGCCGGATTGGGTTAGTGGAGCGGAAACGGTTGAGGCCGTTAAGCCCTCTCGAACCGGAATCAGCAGCTCCTGGCCATTTTTCAATCCTGAACCTGCTGTAGGATTATGCTTTAGAATTTCGTCTACCGTAACATTGAAAGTCCGTGAAATGGCCAGTAACCCTTCACCCGATTTAACTTTATACTTATAAAAGGGTTGCCCGTTTGTAGTGATTTTTTCAAGTGCAGGTATTTGGGCACCACTAATCGCCGTAAAGAAGGCAGCAAAAAGGATGACCAACACTATTTTTCTCATTCCGAGTGACGTATGCATTCCGTTTGTTTTAAATTTTCCAATAAAAACTAGTAAAGGGCAAAATTACAAATAATAATTATTTATGTGTCTTCGCTTGTGTTAATTAAAGTGATAACAACTTTATCGGCGATTCTGTTCTTGAGGATTGATTTTTCCTTCGTCACGGTATTGTTGGTAAAGTTTACTGAATTTTTCCCCTTTCCGGTGCGACTCGTACTTTTTAATGATTATCTGTGATTTTCTGTACAGCTTTTCTGCTTCTTCCAACTTCAACTGGCTGGTCTTTTCAATGGATTTATTGGTAAAGGTAGCCGCCTTCTTTGCATCGGAATTCACACTGTCACAAGAAACCGCAAACATAACAAATGCAGGCAAGATAAGTATTGAAAAAAAATGTTGAACTTTGTTCATTGTTATTTCATTCTTGAATTTTTTAAAAAGGGAGTTCTTCTTTTCTGTTTTCGGTCATGAAATCGGTCGAAGTCATCTCGGGAACAGCCTCTGACTCTCTGTCAGATTGCCTTGAATTCATCCTTGAAGTGCGTTCAATGTAGTTGGTTCTTTTTCGGCTGGTGTTATGATCGTCCAGGTTTTCGAACCGGGCATATTCATTATCAAAACGCATGGTAGCAATACCTGTCGGCCCGTTACGGTGTTTTGCCACAATTATTTCTGCCATACCGATGAGTGAGTTTCCACTTTCATCCTCCGTAATCCGATAGTATTCAGGCCGGTGAATAAAACAAACCAGGTCAGCGTCCTGTTCAATGGCTCCCGACTCACGCAGATCGGCAAGTTGCGGACGTTTTCCTTCATTGCCCTGACGACTTTCCACACCCCGATTTAATTGCGACAACGCAATTATGGGAATGTTCAACTCCTTTGCCAAACCTTTCAGCGACCGGGATATCATGCTGACCTCCTGCTCACGACTACCAAAACTCATCCCGCTGGCATTCATCAGCTGCAAATAGTCAATGACCAGAATCTTCACATTATGCTCACGCACCAGTCGACGGGCCTTGGTTCGCAATTCAAACACCGATAAACTGGGGGTATCATCAATAAATATCGGTGCATCGTAAAGTTCTTTAATTTTAATATCCAGCCGATCCCACTCGTCTTGCGACAACCTTCCGCTCTTGATGCTTTCACCCTTTATCTGGCAAACATTCACAATCAAACGGTTTACCAGTTGTACATTGGACATCTCAAGCGAGAAAAAACCCACAGGATGTTCGAAATTGATGGCTATATTCTTCGCCATGGAAAGCACAAAAGCCGTTTTTCCCATGGCGGGCCGGGCGGCAATAATGATAAGGTCGGAATTTTGCCATCCCATGGTCAGCTTGTCCAATTGGTTAAATCCGGTAGGAATACCGCTCATCCCATCTTTTCGGTTTGCAGCGAGTTGAATAATCTTCATCGCTTCCTTGATAACGGGATTAATCTGAATAACATCTTTTTTTACGTTTCGCTGTGAAATTTCGAAAAGGCGTCCTTCCGTCTCCTGCATCAAATCATCCACATCAATGGTTTCATCAAAAGCCTGCTGCGTCACTTCAGAAGAAAATGAAATCAATTCCCGGGCCAAGTATTTTTGGGCAATAATCCGGGAATGGTATTCGATATGCGCTGCTGATGCAACCTTTTCAGATAACTCGGCAATATAGACTGCTCCCCCGGCAGATTGAAGTTCACCCCGCCGTTTTAATTCTTCCACGACGGTGAGGACATCCACCGGTTTTTGCTGAACTGCCAAGCCTTGGATGGCTCCGAAGATTATGTTGTGAACGGGATTGTAAAAACTTTCGGGTTTTAATATATCGCTCACCACTGAATAAGCATCTTTTTCAAGCATCAATGCTCCCAACACTGCTTCTTCCAATTCCGGTACTTGCGGCGGTAATTTTCCGATTTCGGGTACAATGACAGTTTTTTCGATGATTTTTGTGTTTCTTTGTCGCTTCTGTTTCTCCATTTTGTTATAAAAGATCTTTTCCAAAAAGACTTCAAAGTTATCCCGTAAATTTTAAACATCCCAATTTTTGGCGTTTTTATTATGATGAGTTTATCAACAAAATATGTTGAAAACTTTTTTGACGCCTCACAATATAGATCAAATCTATATCAAAAACTTTTTTATATTATTTTTGTTATGTAGATACAACATAAAAAACATAAAATTGAAATATGAAACATCCATGTTGAGAATTTAAAACATCCAAGGGAATGAAAATGGGGAATTTCCGTACATTTGCCGTACTCATTAAACGGAATAATTTATGGAATCACAAGTGTCATTCAACCAGGTCGTCTCCCGGGGATGCGGGATAGACGTCCACAAGAAGATGTTAGTGGCCACCATAAGTGGCGAAGGACTTAGGACGGAAACCCGTGAATTCGGGACCGTGACGCGCTCTTTGACAGAATTGAAAGACTGGTTATTGGAAAACAGGGTAACCCACGTTGTAATGGAGAGTACGGGAGTCTACTGGAAGCCTGTCTATCATGTCCTTGAGCCCTCGGGATTGACGGTCTGGATTGTCAATGCCCGTCACGTGAAGAACGTCCCGGGGCATAAGACGGACAAGCAGGACAGCAGGTGGCTGTGCAAGTTATTGCTTGCCGGCTTGCTAAAACCCAGTTATATTCCCCCTCGGGAACAACGGGAGTTACGGGATTTGACGCGTTACCGGACCAAACTGGTACAGGATATCTCCTCGAACAAGAACCGTATCATCCGCATCCTGGAAGACTGCAATGTGAAACTTTCGAGCGTGTTAAGCGACACCTCGGGAGTAACGGCAACCAGACTGATCGACAAGTTGTGCCAGGGGAAAGAAGTGACCATGGGCGATATTGAAGAGGTATACCACAAAAAGATAGAAGCCACCAAAGAGGAACTTTTTGAAGCCTGTAACGGTTACATCACCGGCCACCACATCTACCTGCTGGGCACAATCCGGGGGAACAACCGCCACCTGGAGTCTCTCATACGGGATTTGGATGAAAAGATCAAACATGCCCTTGCCCCTTATGAGAATGCCCTGGAACGTCTGCGGGAGATCCCGGGATTGAACCGCAAGAGCGTGGAGGACCTTATCGCCGAGATCGGGCTGGACATGGATGTTTTCCCAAATGAGAAGCATCTAAGCAGTTGGGTGGGCGTTTCACCGGGTAACAACGAGAGTGCCGGTAAAAAAAAAACGGACGCACCACCCACGGGAACAAGCAGGCCAAATCCATCCTGAGCCAATCAGCGTGGGCGGCATCGCGGACAAAAGACACGTTCTACCATGCCCGGTACCATCGCCTGGCAGTTCGCCGCGGCAAAAAAAGGGCCATCGTGGCCGTGGCCCACTCCATCCTCAAGTCGGTGTATCATGTCTTAAAAGACGAAGTCCCTTACAATGAACTGGGAGCCGATTATTTAAACAGCCGGGTGGAAGCAAGGCGCAAAAGGTATCTGAAGGCAGAGTTGGAAAAGATGGGATATTGCGTCGAGCTTGTCCCGCATAATCCCGTCAGTCCTGCCGGAAGTTGAAAGTCACCAACCCTGACATAAACGGGAAACAAGTACCAAAGGTCGATTTTTACTGGCGTACGGCGCGACAAGGCGTCCAAGTCGAATATGAAACTGACCTCAACAGGTAAGCACCCAAAGTTGTTGCACAAGAGCCCGCATATGAAATTTTAAACCCTTCTTACCTGTTTGTCTTTCCGATAACCGGTGCATTTGTCCAAAAGATGAGTGCTGTCTTT
>ENA-UOOH01000442-UOOH01000442.1-fermentation-metagenome-genome-assembly--contig:-NODE-442-length-47475-cov-18.601961_pt1 | contig 47475 bp, 48 predicted proteins | sample MGYA00245778_ERZ724025 | MGnify/ENA primary metagenome ERZ724025 (study PRJEB28704, sample SAMN03018313) | fermentation metagenome | biome: anthropogenic terrestrial biome; feature: soil; material...
GCAGATGCAACTTTGTCAAGCAACACGTCCCATCACAAAATTTGGGACATTAACATTTGATTAGGATTACAAATATATCGCTGACAAGCGGTTGTCCTGCTTGCCGTATCCCTGAACCTGTCGATCTGAATTTGGCTGAAAAACAGGCTGTCAGTTGCAGATCGTGACCCGTAAGTTTATTGCTCCGACCGGAGCCGAAGATGCTTTGGGGTCGATATATGATCAGGGGAAAAAATAGAAAAAGCGGGAAGTCTTCACAAATGAGGACTTCCCGCTTTCTTAATTGAAATCGTCAGATGCCTTGGTCAACCATCGCGTCGGCGACTTTCAGGAATCCGGCGATATTGGCCCCCGCCACATAGTTGCCTTTGAAGCCGTAGGCATTGGCGGCCTCAATACAGGACTTGTGGATGTTGGTCATGATCCGCTGGAGTTTCTGGTCGACTTCTTCGGCGGTCCAGGACATGCGCAGGGAGTTCTGGGACATTTCCAGTCCGGAGGTAGCCACTCCGCCTGCGTTGGCGGCTTTGGCCGGTCCGAACAGCACGTCATTGGCCAGCATGTATTCCACCGCTTCCGGCGTGGACGGCATGTTGGCACCTTCGGAAACGCAGGTGCAGCCTTTGGTGATCAGGTATTTGATATCGTCCAGGTCGAGTTCGTTCTGGGTGGCGCTGGGGAGGGCGATATCGACTTTGTCCACCATCTGCCAGGGTTTCTGGTCGGCGGCGTATACGGCGGATTTGAATTTCTCGGCATATTCGCCGATGCGTCCGCGGCGGACGTTTTTGAGCTCCATGACGAACTCGAGTTTTTCGTCGTCAATGCCATCCGGGTCGTAAATGGCGCCGGAGGAGTCGGAGAGGGTGACGACTTTGCCGCCCAGCTCGAGGATTTTCTTGACCGTATACTGTGCCACGTTCCCGGAACCCGACACGGCGGCGATTTTGCCCGCCACGTCTTCGCCGCGGGTATGAAGCATTTCGCGGGTGAAATAGACGTTGCCGAAGCCGGTGGCCTGCGGACGGATCAAGCTGCCGCCCCAGTTCATATTCTTACCGGTCAGGACGCCTTCGTGGGCGTTTACGATCCGTTTGTACTGGCCGAACAGGTAGCCGATTTCGCGGGAACCCACGCCGATGTCGCCGGCCGGCACGTCGCAGTCCGGGCCCACGTGACGGTAGAGTTCGCGCATGAAGCTCTGGCAGAAACGCATGACGTCAATGTCGGAGAGCCCTTTCGGGTCGAAGTTGCTGCCGCCTTTGGCGCCGCCCATCGGGAGGGTGGTCAGGCTGTTCTTGAAAATCTGCTCGAACCCGAGGAATTTCAGGATGCTGAGGTTGACGGAGGGGTGGAAGCGCAGTCCGCCTTTGTACGGCCCGATCGCGCTGTTGAACTGGACGCGGTATCCTTTGTTGACCACGACTTTGCCGTCCTGGGCAATCCACGGCACCTGGAAGATGATGATGCGCTCGGGGATGACCAGCCGTTCGAGAATGGCGTGCTGTTCGTAGCGGGCGTTTTTATCGAGAACAGGACCCAGACAGTCGATCACTTCCTTGACTGCCTGGAGAAATTCGATCTGGTCCTGGTTTTTGGCGACGACATCTTCGTAAATTCTTTTGCCGTAAGCGTTCATTGCTGTTTTTTCCCTTCTTGTTAGGGTTCCGTTTTTATCCTCAAAAATGCTCAGAATCTGGCACACAAAAGATTGAGAATATACTATAGAATCTTTTTTTTGCAAATTCAGTATTGGAAATATTTGTAAAAAAATCGGGTGAATCCGCATCTGTTTAATAGAACGGTTCTATTATCGAATTAGCTTTGCTTGTTTGTAAAATAACTTAACAAATACGGTCGGAGCCCCGGTTTTGTTTTTGTCAAAAATGTAATATCCTGTTCTGTTGACAGCATTTCCCCGCGGCATTGGCGCGGCCGGATGCGGCATGTCCTGATGAAAAAACTTCGCGACGGCACGTTGCCGCACGCGGTCCGGCGCGCGGACAGCGCTGGTCGCCCGCAGGGTGAAACCGAGATTCCGCTCTGCGGGCGTGCAGCGTTTCGCCGTCGCATTGGTGCCAACCGCCCGGGGACGGCCCGGTACGGACGGATGCTTTGCATTCTGACGTTATTTCCGGGACAGTGGGGAGTAGAGAAGGTGGTGAGGGGAAGGTTATAAGTACTCTCGATATTACCTTAATTATTACCTGCGGGGTCTTGCAAATCCGCTTGTCCGGCTATATAATCACTGTATATAGTAAGGAGCCGGACATGCAGGAGCGAGCGATGAATCAAAGTGAAATAGCTGAAAAAGTCGGACTGTCGCAGACCGCGGTTTCTCTGGTATTGAACAATCCGCAGACGACGAAAGTATCCTCCGCCAAAAAACAGTTGATTCGCGAATATCTGCAGAAAAACAGTTACATCAACCAGGCCAGTGTCCGGCGTACCTGGAACATCGGTTTCGTATTGAATGCTTTCGCGGAATCGACCAGCGATTTTTATCATCGTTTTGTGGAGGGGATCGAGCAGGCGGCGGACAAGACCGGGTACAGTTTCTTTCTGGAATTCTTTCGCGATGACGAGCCCAATATTATCCGGAAAAATAAAGTTGACGGCATCATCTGCGGTTCCGCCTATCTGGCTTATTTCGAACGGCAGAAACAGGTTCCGACCATCCCGGTCGTTCTGCTGAACACCACGGATCTGGGGATGAAGTACGATTCGGTCATGCCGGACAATGCCGGATCGATGTTTTACGCGGTGGAGCACCTGGTCGCGCTCGGGCATGAACGGATTGCTTTTCTCGCCCTGCTGCCGGGAGAAAATTCTCCGTTCCCGCCGGGCGTGATGGCCAACTATCACGAACGGCTGCATGGGTTTAAATCCGCCTGTGAGCATTTCAAAATCAAATTCGATGACGAAAATTATATCCAGATCCCGCGGCTGGATAAAATCAAAAATTCATTTGAGAAAGTGAATGACATCCTCAAGATGTGGCGGCGACTGAAAACCCCTCCGAGCGCGGTCGTCTGCAGCAACGACGGCTATGCGACCTACCTGCGCGAATGCGCCTTGAACATGGGACTGAATCTCCCCGGAGATTTGAGCATTATCGGAATCGACAACAAAGGGCATTCCATCCCCGGCGGCACCCTGCTGAGCACCGTGGATCAGAATTTCTGCGGCATGGGAAGGCTGGCGGTTGAACTGCTGGTCAAGCGGATCGGCGATCCCAGGGGGTTGCGTTCCAAAGTTTGCTGTAAATCCACTTTGATTGTGCGGGACAGCACCGGACCATTTGAAAATGAACCCAAAAGGAAACAAAAATGAAGCGGAATTTCACACTTATCGAGCTCCTTGTCGTGATCGCCATTATCGCGATCCTGGCGGCGATGCTGCTGCCGGCTTTGAGTAATGCCCGGTCCAAAGCGAAGCAGATTTCATGTACCAGCAACCTGAAACAACTGGGGTTGAGCTTCAATCAGTACGCGCAGGAATACAGCGACTGGCTGCCGCCGTATTACCAGGGATCGTCCGGGACCGACCGCTGGCATTGGACCTCCACCATGATTGTTTACGGCGGCGCGGCGGGGAAAACGTTTCTGTGCCCCGGCATGGCGGAAGATTCGTACGGCGATTACCGGAGAGCCACCGGCGAATGGGTATCCCAGCCTGCCAACTACAACAAAACCTTTGCCAAGCACCCGGCCTACGGCATGGCCAACAGCTTTATCAAAAGCGTGGATTCCGACAACGTTCATTCCGCACCGAAAATCAATAAAATCCGCAAGCCGTCCGGTGTGGCCCTGCTGATGGACGCTTATTATACCAGCAACACGGCGCGGGGATACTTCATCCTGGCGAAGCTGTGGACGGTTTCCACTTCGTATGCGATGGTGGACAACCGGCACCTGAATGGGGCGAATGTGCTGTTTATCGACGGTCACGTGGAGTATTTTCCCATCGGCGGCGGCAACAAGGATACGTTCAGCAGCACCAACTCTCCGTATTCGACGGCGTATCCCTTTAATACCTGGAGCAATGCAAACGAACCGTTCTGGAAACCGGAACTTTGAAAAAGAGGAATTCTGATATGAGAAAAACATTGTGTATTGCCCTCGCGGCATTTTCCGGCTGCATGGTCATGGGGCAGAGCGCCGACAGCGACGCCCCCGAGTGGGTTTACAAAATCCGCATGATTTCGATCCCCCATAAACCGCGCAAAGGCGATTTCGACCCGGAAGCCCTGAAAGCGCAGTTGGAAACCCTGAAGAAATCCGGCGTCAACACCATCATGGACCACGGTTCCATGCAGTTCCTCGACGGTCTGCCGGACGGCCGCGGGCAATGGAAAACCCAGGTGAACTACGATGTGGCGCTGCCGTATTCCAAGGCGGTGAAAGACGCCGGGTTCAAGCTGTTCCACCACACCACCAGCACGTTTGTGCCGATCGAGGCCATGGACAATCCCGAATACCGGAAATGGGTGTCGGAGGATATCCGGACCGGCAAACCGTCGATGCGCCCGCCGAAGACCTCATACAGCGATGCCTGTTTCATGGATATGAACCATCCCGGATTCCGCGCCAAGGTCTTTGCCCGGATGGCGGAGTACGCGCAGAAATGCAATGTGGACGGCTGGATGACCGACGAAGTGGAATGGCTGTCCGATATCTACGCCGGCGGCAACGCCGAAGGGTCCGGCAAACTGTACCGGGAGCGTTTCGGCAAAGGATATCCGTCCGGCTCGTTCAACCCGGAACTGCCGGAGTGGCGCGAATACATTGCTTTCCGTTATGATTCGGGCGGGGAATTTTTCAAGGGATTGCTCTCGAGCCTGCGTGAAGTCAAACCGCAGATGGCGCTCTCCAGTTGCCTGGCGGGAATCTCGAAATACCACCGCCGGATCTGGGCGATGGGCAATGAAAACTGGCTGAAAGGCCTGACCCTCGGCTTCTTTGAAATGGAAGAAGGATTCCACCCCCGCAAAAAGGCCGCCGGTTATCTCTCCACCACCTACTGGCCGGCGTATTACCGCGAAATGGCGCTGTACAACGCCAACGGCGAGGTGAACGGTTGGCCGTGCAGTTATTCGCTGGGCTATCCGTCGCTCTGGGGGATCGACAATTCGGAACAGTTCTACCTCTGGGCGCTGACGCTGAGCATGGGGCACCGTTACTGGATGCGCGATTACCAGGCCGAGCCGCAATGGTTCGCCTGGGAGGAAAAGCATGAAAAGGATTTGATCAAGCCGTTGCTCAGCAGCGATATCGGCGTATTCTTCCCGGAACTGGCGCGCGATTATGTCCCGAAAACCGAAATTCCGTATCAGAACTGGTCGGGTTTCTCGGAAGCGCTGGCGTGGCACAACCTGCCGGCGGACCAGTTGGTCCGGGCTCACTTTGACGATGTGAAGCGCCTGTCGCGTTTCAAAATGATCTTTCTGCCGTCCGCCGGTTTCGTTTCGGAGCAAATGGCGGATACGCTGAAGAAATACGTGGAAAACGGCGGCATCGTGGTCGCTTCCGGAGAATGCTTCGTTCAGGACCCGTTCAGCGCCGAGCGGAGTAAGAACGATAAGCTGCAACAGCTTCTGGGCGTCGCCTCGGTCGGGGAATGGAATGCCAAACCGGCATCGTTCCGCTACCACGATGCGGTGCATGTTTACCCGGACGGAATGCTGAAGGTGGAGGCGCTGCCGTCCGCCAAGGTGGAGGCGTCGGTACAGGAAGCCGGTCCGGCTTTGATCGTCAATACGGTCGGAAAAGGGAAAACCTTTTATTTCACCGGAAACTGGGGAATCGGCATGCACAATATCCCGTACCAGAAAACCGCCCGCTACCGGCAGAGCTTCCAGCCCGCTCAACGCGAAGCGCTGGCGCAGTTTGTGCGGAAAGAATTGAATCAGAACCTGCGCGCCGAAGTCCGCGGCCTGCCGTCCAAAGTCTTGTTCAACGTTTATGATACGGACGGGGATTTCGACGGTCAATACCGGCGCACGCTTCACCTGTTGGATTCGTTCGACGGATACGAGCCGGGCGAAACATTCCCGGAAACCAATCAGCCGTGCCGCTTCAAGCCGTTCTCCGAGCGCAACGGCGGCAAGCCGATTGAATTCGTCCTCCGGGATTTGAAGAAAGTCAACGGCGTCAAACTGATCTCCCCGGATTTCGAGGGCGAAAAGAAGTTTGCCGCGCAGTACAGCAAGGCCGATAACGGGTTTGTCGTTTCGATCCCGTCCGCTGAATTCGGTCGCTATTCCGTCGTGGTGGTGGATAAAGAATAAGGGTTCAGGCGCAGTTCGAATACCAGCGAAAGGGCATTGGCGGGTTCCGCCCCCGGCGGCTGGTAGCGGACGGCGAACGCGGCGCCGGATTGATCCGGCGCCGTTTGAATTGCCCGCGCCGGGTCCGGAATGGAAAAAGACGAACTTGCGGAAAGCCCGGACGGAATCACCCCGTCCGGCGTGAAACGGAGGCGCCCGGTCAGTTCTTTCAGGAACCGGATGCCGGCAAGTTCTCCCTGGCGGCGCTCCGCCACGATTCCATGCAGTTTGAAGCCAGCTTCGCGGCAGAGCGTGTCGGCCCGGCCGTCGGCCACGGTCAGCAGGTAATAAAGCTCGTAAGTGAAAAGGCCGCTGTCCCGTTGTCCCACCGGAATTTTGCCGGGAAATGTGCCGCCGTAAAAACCGCCGCTCCGGGATTCGGTGAACGGGAGCGGCTCGGAGTCCGCCGACAGTTCCGGCAGGTTCAGGGCGGTGATCCGGGAGTGCTGCAGACAGCCTCCCGACAACAACCCGGACAGTGCAAGAACCAGCGGCCAGACCCTCATTTCATCCAGACCTTTGCGATCCGGTTATTTCCAGATCACGACGCTCGGGTCGTAGCCCGCGGGGGCTTCGTAGCCGAGCAGTTCGATCGTCGTCGCGCCGAGCGAGCTGATGCCCAGGCCGGAACGCAGCGTCAATTCGTATTCCCCCTTGTATTCCGGGTCGTAAACGATGCACGGGACGGGGTTGAGCGAATGGCTGGTCTTGCGGGCGATTTCGCCGGATTTGTCGCGCTTGACGGCGCCGTTCTTATCATGCTCGTACATGTCGTCGGCGTTGCCGTGGTCGGCGGAGATCACCAGGATGCCGCCGGCTTTGCGGACGGCTCTGGCAATGCGTTCCACGCTGAGGTCCACCGCGCCCATCGCCACGATCACCGCGGCGTAAACGCCGGTATGGCCGACCATGTCGCCGTTGGGGAGGTTCAGGCGGAGATAATCGTATTTGCCGGAGGCGATGGCGTCGCAGACGCAGTCGGTGATTTCGGCGGACTTCATCCACGGGCGTTGTTCGAACGGCACGATATCGGATTTGATTTCCACATAGTCTTCGAGCTTATTGTCGAATTTGTCGGCGCGGTTGCCGTTATAGAAATAGGTGACGTGCCCGAATTTCTGGGTTTCGCTGACCGCCAGCTGGCGGACGCTGCTGGCGCAGAGATATTCGCTTACGGTACGGTCGATGGCCGGAGGGTTGACCAGAAACTGCTTCGGCACATGAAGGTCGCCGTCGTACTCCATCATGCCGGCGTATTGGACCTTGGGACGGCGGCCGCGGTCGAATGGAGTGAACTCGTCGTCTTCAAAGGCGTTGGTGATTTCCTGCGAACGGTCGCCGCGGAAGTTGAAGAAGATGACCGAATCGTTGTCCTGAATCGCGCCGACCGGATTCTGGCCGTCGTCGGAAATGACGAACGGGGGGAGGTCCTGGTCGATGGCGCCGGTTTTTTCACGGAGTTTGGTGACGGCTTCTTCGGCGCTTTTGAAGAAGTCGCCCTTGCCGTGGACATGAACTTCCCAGCCCTTGCGGACCATGTCCCAGTTGGCGCCGTAACGGTCCATGGTGATCACCATGCGGCCGCCGCCGGAGGCGATCCGGTAGTCGACGCCGTCTTTGTTCAATCCGGCCAGGAATTCTTCGAACGGGAGGAGGTAGTCGAGCGCGGAGGTTTCCGGCACGTCGCGGCCGTCGAGCAGGACGTGGACACGGACTTTTTTCACGCCTGCGGCTTTGGCTTCGCCGATCATGGCGCGGAGATGGGAGATGTTGCTGTGCACGTTGCCGTCGGAGAGCAGGCCGATAAAATGAAGCACGGACTGGTGCGCCAGCGCGTTGTCAACGAGTTTTTTCCAGGTGTCGCCGGCGAAAACGGCTTTGCTTTCCACCGCTTCCTCGACCAGTTTGGCGCCTTGGGCGAAGACTCGGCCGCAACCGATGGCGTTGTGCCCGACTTCGCTGTTGCCCATGTCGGCGTCGGAGGGCATGCCGACGGCGGTGCCGTGGGCTTTGAGGCTGGTGGAGGGACAGCCTTTCATCAGGCGGTCCAGTTCCGGCGTGTAGGCGTTCAGGCAGGCGTCGCCTTCGGCATATTTACCGAACCCCACGCCGTCCATGATCAGCAGTACGACGGGACCGCGGCGGCCTTGAAACTTGGGGTTTTTCTTCAAACTGTTCAGCATATTCTGGTAATCCTTATTGATTATTTCGGGGGGGTCTGGTTAATTGCGGTGGCCGTCTTCGCGGTTGGTCAGGATGCCGCGCTTGGAATTTTCGGCGAATTCGAGGAATTCGAGGACTTCCGGGATTTGCGGCAGTTCTTCGCGGCATTTGGCGTAAGCCTGCGTCAGGTTCAGGTCGCTGCGGAAAACGATTTTGTACAGGTTCTGGATGACCCGGATCGTTTCCACGGAGAACCCGGCGCGGCGCAGCCCGACCACGTTGACCATTTTTACGCCGCCGTTGCGCCCTTCGGCCATCATGAATGGGGGGATGTCTTTGGAAAAGACCGAGCCGCCGCTGATGATTGCCAGCCGTCCGACCCGGCAGAACTGATGGATGGCGCAAACGCCGGATATGAACGCCCGTTCACCGACTTCCGCATACCCGCCGAGCACGGAGCCGCAGACCATCACCGCGCCGTCGCGGACGATGCAGTTATGGGCGACATGGGCTCCGGCCATCAGAAAAATATGGTTGCCGAGGACGGTTTCGGTGCCGTCTTTGGTCCCGGCGTTGATGGTGACGTTTTCGCGAAAAATACAGTTGTCGCCGATCCGGACCATGCATTTGCCGCCGGCGAACGCATAGTCTTCGGCATTGGTGCCGATGGAGGCGAAGGGATAAATCGTATTGCCTTGTCCGATGGTGGTATTGCCGGTCACATGGCATTGGGCGATCAGTCTGGTACCGCTGCCGATGGTCACATCGGGTCCGACATAGCACAGGGGTCCTATTTCAACGTCATCGGCAAGTTGAGCTTTCGGGTCAACCACGGCACTAGGGTGAATTTTAGCCATTTCTATGCAATCCTCAATATTCGGTTCTATCTGAATATGAAAGTATAATAATTAATATAACAGGAAATCGTCGAAAAACAACTCTGTTTTGACGATTTTACCGGTCTTCGTCTTCCTGGGTTTCCTTGCGGTAAATCATATCCGGGTCGCCGGAGACGATGCCGCGTTTGGTGGATTTGACGAATTCAAGAAATTTTTCCACTTCGGGCGTCACTTCTTTCTTGGTGATCTCGGCAACCGCGGTCATGGAGTTGTACCCGTAGAAGAAATAGTTTTTGACGGCGTTGCGGACCGCGGCGCGGCGTTCCGGCGTCAGCCCGGCGCGGCGCAGTCCAATGGTGTTCGGGCCTGCGATGCAGCCGCTTTCGGCGAGCATGCAGTAGGGGGGGATGTCCTGCACGACGATGGCACGGGCCCCCAGCATGCTCAGGCTGCCGATCCGGCAGAACTGGTGGACGAGGATGTAGCCGCTCAGGACCGCGCCGTCGCCGATCACCACATGCCCGGAAATGGCGGTCATGTTGGCGATGGTCACGTGGTTGCCGATCTGCACGTCATGCCCGATATGGACAAACGCCATCAGCAGCACATGGTCGCCGACGACCGTTTTCTGCCCGGCAAAGGGGGAACGGTGGATGGTTACGTACTCGCGGATGACGGAGTCGCTGCCGATTTCGGTGTAGGACACGGTTTCCGGATTGAACCGGTGGTCCTGCGGCGGCGCTCCGACCAGGGCTCCGTAATAGACGCGGGTGTTGGCGCCGATCGTGGTGTAACGGTCGATTTTGACATGAGCGTCAATCCAGCAATTGTCGCCGATGACGACATCGGACTCGATTACTGCGAAGGGGCCGATTTCCACATTCCGCCCGATTTTGGCCTCGGGGGAAACTACTGCCATTGGATGAATTTTCATGTCTGATATCTTTGGCTGAAATTAAGGTTGATGACGGCAAACCACGGTGGCGATGGAGGTGTCGCCCGAGAGCACTTTGTCAAGGCTTTCCGGATTGGAAAAATTGAAAACGATGATCGGCAGATCATTGTCGCTGCACATGGAAAACGCGGTCGAATCCATGACCTTCAGGCGGCGGCCCAGGGCATCTTCGTAAGAGATTGTCTGGAAACGGGCGGCGGTGGGGTCTTTGAACGGGTCGGCGGTATAGATTCCGTCCACCTTGGTGGCTTTCAGGACCGCCTGGCAGTTGGTTTCGAGCGCGCGCAGCGTGGCGGTGGTGTCGGTGGTGAAGAAGGGGCTGCCGGTGCCGCCCGCGAAGATCACCACTTTGCCGGCGTCCAGCGCCCGGAGTGCGGCGTCGCGGTTGTAACGGTCGGCGACCGGTTCCATCGGGATGGAGGTTTGAACGATGGTCGAGATGCCGGCGTTTTCCATTGCGTCCTTCATGCAGATGGCGTTCATCACGGTGGCCAGCATGCCCATGTAGTCGGCGCTGACTCGGTCCATGCCGGTGCCGTTGACGCCGCGCCAGATGTTGCCGGCGCCGAAGACCAGCACCAGTTCCACGCCGTTGTCCACGACCGGCCGGATTCGTTCGACCAGATGCTGTACCGCGTCCGGATCGTAACCGCTGTCGAGATTCCCTTTCAGTGCTTCTCCGCTGATTTTGATCAGTACGCGTTTGTATTTGTATGCCATGATACTCCGCCTTCCTTTTGATATTTAATGATGAATTTCATAATAAAATACACGCTCTTACGGCTAAAGCCAATTGCATTATCATTATTTTTCAGTTAATATGGGCATCCGGAGTGTGGATTTTTCCGCAAAAGGAGTATAGAGTATATATGAAACAGAAAAACAACCATCAAACGGAGTTTACCAGGAATATGTCTGCAGCAGCGCGTAAGGTCAAAGTCGGAGTTGTCGGAGTCGGGGTTCTGGGGCGGCATCATGCCAGGCTGTACAAGGCCAGCGAAAATGCCGAACTTGTCGGAATTTATGATGTTTCGGACGAATGCGCCCGCCGCGTCAGCGAGGAATTCGGCCTGAAGGTTTTTCCCACTCCCGAAGCGTTGGCTGAGGAATGCGAAGCGCTCAGCATTGCGGTTCCCGCCACCAAACACCACGAAATCGGCATGCCGCTGCTGCGGATGAACAAGCATATGCTGATGGAAAAACCGCTGTGCGTCACCGTGGAGGAGGGAACCGATATGGTCCGCGAAGCCCGCGAACGCGGACTGGTTCTCGGCGTCGGCCACGTGGAGCGTTTCAATCCCGCGATGGATTATCTGGAGAAACGCCAGTCCAAGACCCGTTTTATCGAAGCTCACCGCCTGAGCCAGTATCCGCCGGCGCGCCCCGGCCAGCACCGCCGCGGCACCGAAGTCAGCGTGGTGCTTGACCTGATGATTCACGATCTGGACCTGATCCTGACCATGATCAACAGCGAAATCGAGCGCATCGACGCCATCGGCATTCCGATTCTCAGCAAGACCGAGGATCTGGTCAGTGTCCGGATCAAATTCGTCAACGGCAGCGCGGCCAACATTACCGCCAGCCGGGTCAGCACCGAACCGATGCGCCGTTTCCGGGTTTTCCAGGACGACGCCTATATTTCGATGGATTACGGCAACCACTCCGGCATGGTGTTCAAGAAAAACCGGGTGGGCCTTGCCCAGAAAGCAATCAGCCTGAACGAGAAAAATGCCTTGGCCGATGAACTTGAGGACTTCCTTGCCGCCGTCCGTCAGACCATTGATACCGGCACGCTGGTGGAGCCGAAAGTATCCGGCGAACAGGGCCTCCGCGCGTTGAAACTGGCGGTGGATATAACCAGTCAGATCCATGAATACAACGACAAATACGGCTTCCAGTTTGTCTGAAAAGGCTCCGGCCAAGATCAATCTGCAACTGAAAGTGACGGCGCGCCGTCCCGACGGCTATCACGAACTCCAGATCAGTTTCCTGCCGTTGTGGGAACTGTACGATGTGATCGAACTGGAGTTCCGGCGCGGCTGCCTGCGCGTTCATTGCCCCGGCTCGGATATCCCGGAGGATGGCGACAACCTCTGCGGCAAGGCGGCCCGCGCATACGGCAATGCTTCGAATATCCCGCCGGAATGGATTTTCACCATCCGCAAACATATTCCGGTGGCGGCGGGGCTGGGGGGCGGCAGCAGCGACGCCGCGGCGGTCCTGCGGCTGCTCAACCGCCATTACGGAGCGTTGACGGAACCGGAATTGCGTACGCTGGCGGCGGGGCTTGGCGCCGATGTGCCGTTCTTCCTGAACCCCTGTCCGGCTTCCGCCACCGGCATCGGGGAGAATCTGACGCCGTTTGACTTCCGGCTGCCGGACTTGCCGTTGCTGCTGGTCAATCCGGCTTTCCCGGTCAGCGCGGCCTGGGCTTACCGGAATCTCGACCCCGCGCGGATCGGGCCGGGCGCTCCGTTCCGCGGCGGGAGCCTGGACGAAATTGCCGGGCAGATGCAAAACGACCTCGAGCCTGCCGTTCTGGCGAAATTCCCGCTTTTGCGGCTGATCTGGCGCGCGATGCTGGAACAGGGCGCGGCGGCGGCGTTGATGAGCGGCAGTGGACCTACCATGTTTGCGCTTTGCGCGGATGCGGAGCATCTGGCGCGGATGCGGCGTTATTTTGAATCGGAATTTCCCTTTTGCCGGGTCTTTCCGTTCATTTTCTCGGCATAAACTGCTTGACTTATTTCCAATCGGTTGTACTTTAAGTATGCATCGACAACGATCGCAGGAAATTTATGGCTAAAATGACCAAAATCAATGTCAGCGGCTTGCGCAAGAAACCGGCCGCCAATGACAATCCTATGACGATTTCGCAAGCTTACATGCGGAATATTATCGACTATTCGTTGTTGTCGCAGGAAGAAGAGATACAGCTCGCAGAGGAAATCCGTTCGCCCGATCCCCGCATTCACGAAGAAGCCAAGAGCAAATTGATTCAGGCGAATCTGCGGCTGGTGGTGAAACTGGCCAGCGAGTTTCTCAACCGCGGCGTGGCCAAGCACGACCTGATCGCCGAAGGCAATATCGGGCTGATGATCGCCGCGGAAAAGTTCGATCCCTCCAAAGGCGCCAAATTTTCCACCTACAGCACCTGGTGGATCAAGCAGTATATGCGGCGGGCGATTGCCGCGCAGAGCCGGACGATCCGCATTCCCGCGCAGTCGATCGACAAGATCGTCCGCATCCAGCGCGCCCAGCGGGAATTCATGCAGATCAACGACCGCGAGCCGACCGATGACGAAATCGCGGAAATGATCGACCTGAACCCCAAAACCGTTTCCGAACTGCGCCGCGTCAACCTGACCACATCCTCGCTGAACGAACTGATCAAAGAGGGCGAAACCGATGAAATCGGCAGCCTGGTCGCCGACGCTCAGGCGAGCGTTCCCGACAGCATACTCGGGCATGCCGAATCCATGGAAAGCCTTCACCAGATGATCGGCCGCCTTGCCCCGCGCGAGCGCGATATCCTGAATATGCGCTACGGCCTCGAGGGCGGCAAAGTGCTGACGCTCGAGGAAGTCGGAGAAGCCGTCGGCTGCACCCGCGAGCGTGTCCGCCAGATTCAGAACAAAGCCATCCGTAAACTCCAGAGAATGCATGAGGAGTTGAACGGAGACTCCATCGAAGAAAAAAAGTAATTCCGTCCCGTTTCATGATTTTTTATCCGGATAATACATTGATTATGGCCCCGCTGTCGGGTTTCACGGACCTGCCGTACCGGCGTTCGCTGCGGCGGCACGGCTGTTATTATGCCTTTACCGAAATGATCGACGCGGGCTCTCTGGCTTACAGCAATCCGAATGTTCCCCGCATGTTGTCACGCGGCGAAGAAGAACCGTGGCTCGGCGTCCAGCTCGTCGGCGCCGATGAGGCCATGCTGCTGAAGTCCGTCGAAGTCCTGAACACCTATCACTTTGACCTGCTCGATTTCAACCTTGGCTGTCCGGTTCCGAAAGTGGCGAAAAAGGGCGCGGGCGCGGTTCTCGGCCGCAAGACGGACGAAGCCGCCCGGCTGCTGGAACTGCTGGTGAAGCATTCCCGTATTCCCGTCACCGCCAAGACCCGCATCGTCAGCGAAGACGATCCGGAACAGACGGTCCGGCTCGCCCGGAAGCTGGAAGACGCCGGGGCGCAGACCCTGACCATTCATGGACGGATCAAGGAGCGGGTTTATTCCGGTCCGGTGTTTCACGATATCATCGCAGAAGTCCGCAAAGCGGTGAAGATTCCGGTGGTGGCCAATGGCGGCATCGTCAACCGGGCTTCCTGGGAGGACGCGCTTTGCCGGAGCGGCTGTACGGTGGCGATGGCGGCGCGGGGAGCGATGGGGAATCCGTGGCTCTTTGATGAGGTGCGGGACCCGGATCACCGACCGCCGACACTGGACGAACTGGCCGATGAAATCGCCCTTCATATCGGTGAAATGACGATTTTTTATGGCGATGAAGCCGGATTCCGGATCGCGCGCAAGGTGGTTCTGGATTATTTACGCGGGCGGCGATTTCCGGGGGCACTCCGCAACCGGGTTTCTTTTCTGAAAAGCCATACCGACTTGAATGAAATCCTCGACGAAGTCCGGCAGCCTGCCGCGGCGGGTCGCCAAACGGGATTCAGTCCTGATGGGATTGGTGTTTAATCATTCTTTTCCGCCGGGGGAGGGGAGGGATAACAGGCGCACCAGCCGGGCTCGGCGGCGTGCCGTCCGTCGCAGAACGGTTTGTTCTCTGACCGCCCGCAACGGCAGAGGGTCTGTTTCATGCGGACTTCATAACTCTGGCCGTCTTCGCTTTCGACCTGGATATTTCCGGTCAGTTGGATCGGCCCGCTGATGCGCAGGGCGAGGTCTTCGAGCAAGCCGATGCCGGGCGGCAGTTGTTTTCCCAGTACGCATCCCTGCTTGTCCAGGATCACGAGGCGCCCGGACGGGCAGAGGTCGGCTTCGCGGATGGCCAGTTCGGTCGCTTCGGGGCCGCCCGCTTTGACCAGGTTCCAGATTTGTCCTCCGGCGTCGCAGAAGCGGGCGAACGCACATAAGTTCTCATGATCCAGCAGAGTGACGTCGGGCCCGTCGATGACTTCCGCGCATTCGGAGAACGGCTTGAATCCGGCCGTCCCGGAGCCGTCGAATGCGGGCGATTCGGTGTGGGCGCCGTCGCAGAACGGTGCGTCTTTCGACTGTCCGCAACGGCAGAGCGCCGCCGGGCGCCCCGGCTTGATATCAAACGAACGCCCGTCCGCGTATTCGGCGGAAATCCCTTCCCAGTTTGGGAGGATGAATTTCTGGACGGCTTTCTCCGCGCCGAAAAGCAGGCAGGGGCCGTCTTTCATTATTTTAATATAAGGTTTCTTTCCAGTCATTTTTTTGGGAGATTTTTTTTTGGAATTTTTTCTCAATGATTGCCCGGCAATATACAATTTCCGGGAGGAGAATGCAAATTAATCCGGCGGGCGGCTCTGTTTTTCAGGCGAAAATGATTGTTTTTTTCAGGGAAAAAGCGAGAAAAGGGAGAGGTTTGAAAAAAAAGTCGATTTTTTTTGCCGGAGAACTGTTAATTCCCTGATGCTGTGCTATATTAAATATTCTGTGATTACTTAATTCAAGTGATCGCAGTAGGTTTTGTTTTAAAATTTTAAGCTTTATGGACTTACAACTTTAATGCATTTGGAGGGGTAAAAAGCGATGAAAAATACGATGGTTAAATTTGTATTTTTTTTCGATTTGAACTGGAAAAGTGTGTTTAAGGTGTTTATGTTAAGTATTCCGTCTGTTCTCGGCGTTTATGCTGCCGGGGGGGCGGAAGACAAATTGGAGCAGCGGCCCGCGGGCACCGGTATGACCGGCACTGTCAGATTCTTAGATGCGACGACAGCGCCGGAACGTACGTCAGGCGTCCCGGGGGAAGTCGTTCAAAGCGGTGTGCGGCAGCCCGGTACGGAGAGGGAAGCTCTGGCTGGTGAAAGAGATTTGCTGTACAGAAAGTTGATTGAAATAATAGACAGGTATCAGAAACAGGATGAGGACTACCGTCGCCTCCGGTTGAGTATTGCCGCGACCCTGGCAAGCAGGGAAAAGCATGTCGTCGGCAAAAGGGAAGAACAGCTGTTGGAGGTGTTGGCGGGAGTTTCTGAAAACGGTCGTCGGCTTGCGCATCAGACGATTGAATTCTGTGATCAGGTGGAGTCCATGGTCAAAATTTTCCCGCTGGGAAAAGTGCAGAGCGCCGAGCTTGCTTTAAAGCTCGACGGGTTGCGTGACCACGCCCGCCGCTTCTGGGACCTGACAAATCCGTCTCCCGAGCCGAAAGTCAACAGATGCAGACTGCTGGCGGTGGAGGAGGATTTGCAAATTGTGGTGCTGCCCGTCGGCTCGGCTCATGGAGTATTCTGTGGATTGAGTTTTTTTATCGGGAAGAAAGCCAGTCTGCGGGTGATAGCGGTAAGACCCTATCTTTCTGCGGCAGTGCTTACAGACGGAAGCATTAGGGATCTGGTCTCCGGTATGGAGGCCACGACAAGCAGAGAACAGTATTAATAAAATGATTTAGAGAAAACTATGGAAGCAAAAGCAGTAACCAAAAACGTACGGATCTCGCCGGAAAAGGCGCGTCATATTTCGCGTCTGATCCAGGGTAAATCCGTGCAGGAAGCGCTGGCGATTACCGAGTTGAGCCCCCGTAAGGCGGCCCGGCTGTTGGGCAAGACGCTGCGTTCCGCACTTGCCAACGCCGAAAACAATTCCGATCTCAATCGCAATCAACTTGAGGTCAAGAGTGCTTTGGTTGGCCCCGGGCCGATCATCAAGCGTTTCCGTCCGAGGGCCCGCGGGTCGGCAGGCCGAATCCGTAAAAGGACCAGTCATTTTACGATCATTTTGACGGATAACCAATAAGAGGTAAATCGTGGGACAAAAAGTAAATCCTATCGGCTTGAGAACAGCCTTAACGAAGAACTGGGAATCGCGCTGGTTTGCCAAAAAGAGTCTTTTCGGCGAATGGCTGCATGAAGACCTGAAGATCCGCAAGCACATCCGTGATAAATTCGTCGGAGCGGCGATCGCCCGGATTCAAATCGAACGGTCCCCCAGCCGGGTCCGCATCACCATTTTCACCGCCCGTCCCGGTCTGCTGATCGGCAAAAAAGGAGCCGAACTTGATCTGCTCCGCGGCGAAATCGGCAAGATGAGCAAGAACAAGGAAGTCATCATCGACGTCGCAGAGATCCGCCGCGCAGAAACCAATGCGCAGCTCGTGGCCGAAAGCATCGCTTTGCAGCTCGAGCGTCGTATCGGATTCCGCCGCGCCATGAAGAAAGCCATTCAGACCGCCATGGATATGGGCGTGGACGGCATCAAGATTCATGTCGCCGGCCGTCTTGGCGGCGCTGAACTTGCGCGCTCCGAACAGTACAAGGAAGGCCGTACTCCCCTGCACACGCTGAAAGCCGACATCGATTACGGCTTCATCGAAGCGAATACGACCGCGGGAAAGATCGGTATCAAGGTCTGGATTTGTCATAACGAGACTACTGAGGAACAAGATTATGCCACTAATGCCAAAAAGGGTAAAGTACAGAAAGCTGCAGCGCGGAAGTAATGCCGGGGTTGCGCATTCTAATAACGCCGTAAGCTATGGCGAATATGGTCTTCAGGCCATGAGCCGTGCTCACATTACCAACAATCAAATCGAAGCTGCGCGTATTGCGATTAACCGCCACCTCAAACGTACGGGTAAGGTCTGGATCAAGATTTTCCCGGCCAAGTCTTTCACCAAGAAACCGTTGGAAGTGCGTATGGGTAAGGGAAAAGGCGGGGTCGAAGGCTGGGTATGTCCGGTGAAGCCGGGTCATGTCCTCTTTGAAGTCAGCGGCTGCTCCGAAACCATTGCCCGTGAAGCATTCGCCCGTGCCGCTAACAAGCTGGCGCTGCGTTGTAAATTTCTGGCTCGATGAGGTAATGTTATGAAATACAGTGAAATCAAACAGATGAGCGATGCCGAACTCGACAGCCAGGTCAATGAACTGTTGCGCGAAAAGCTCAATCTGAAAATTCAGTCGAGAACCGGCCAGTTGGAAAAGATCGCGCGTGTCCGTCAGGTTCGTCGCGATATCGCCCGTATCAGAACCGAGAAGGCAGCCCGTGCCGCCGCTCAGGCAAACGGCTAAACTGAATGGATGTTATTATGGAAGAAATTCAAAATATTGAAAAACGTGGCAATCGTAAAGAGCGCGTAGGGGTTGTCTCCAGCGACGCTCAGGACAAGACGATTGTCGTGGAAGTTTCACGCCGTACAGCTCATCCGTTGTACAAAAAGGTGATCAAGAAACGGAAGAAGTTCGTTGCTCACGATGAGCAGAATGCCGCCAAGAAGGGCGACACCGTGCGCATCAGCGAAACCCGTCCCCTGAGCAAAACCAAAAGATGGCGCCTGGTTGAGATCATCAGCCATGCCAACTAAGCCTGGAGATTCAGCACTATGATTCAAATGCAATCAAAAATGGACGTGGCTGATAACTCTGGTGCCAAACGCGTCATGGCCATCACCGTTCTCGGCCAGAAACGCAGATATGCCAGAATCGGCGACATCGTTTCCGCTGCGGTCCAGGAAGCTCTCCCGGACGGCACCGTGAAGAAGGGGCAGGTCGTCAAATGTGTGGTTGTCCGTACCCGGTCTCCGATCCGTCGCGAAGATGGTTCGGTCCTGCGTTTCGACAGCAACGCCGCGGTGGTGATTGACAAGGATAACAATCCGGTCGGTTCCCGTATTTTCGGCCCTGTGGCCCGCGAACTTCGGGAAAAGAACTTTATGAAGATCGTTTCCCTGGCTCCGGAGGTATTGTAAATGTTGAAGAAATATCATGTGAAGAAAGGCGATAAAGTCATTGTCAACAGCGGTTCCTGGAAAGGGGAAGAAGCTACTGTCAAGGTGATTTTGCCGAAAAAAGACCGCGTGGTCCTCGAGCTCGCCAATATGACTCCGGAAAAACAGGAGCGTATCGGCCGCAGAACCGTCAAAAAAAGCAAAGCCAACCCGAACGGCGGGATGATCGAACGCAGTGTTTCGACTCATGTTTCCAACGTCAACAAGGTGGCGGAAGCAAAAGCGGAGAAGTGATATCATGCCTGATATGAAGAAAAAATATAATGATGAAGTCCGCGCTGTCCTGCAGGATAAGTTCGGCCTCAAAAACGTAATGCAGATTCCGAAGCTGGAAAAGATCGTGCTCAGCAGTGGTCTGAAAAGCACCAGTGACCGCGACGCTTTTACCGAAGCGCGTAAGCAGTTTGCCGCGATTACCGGCCAGCAGCCCGTCACCACCAAAGCACGTAAGAACGTGTCCAATTTCAAATTGCGTATCGGCATGCCGGTCGGGGTCGTGGCGACTCTGCGCGGCGCCCGTATGTATGATTTCCTGGATCGTTTCGTCCACGTCACGTTGCCGCGCGTCCGCGACTTTCGCGGGATTCCGAAGAAAGGTTTCGACCATGCCGGTAACTATAATGTCGGTATCCCGGACATTTCGGTTTTCACCGAAGTTGACCAGGATAAACTCAAGTATCCGCTCGGCCTGAATATCACGTTTGTGACCAGCGCCCGGAATGCGGAACAGGCTAAAGAACTGCTGACATTGATGGAAGTTCCGTTCGCGGAATAACACAGGAGTGTTCCAATGGCAAAAAAATGTTTGATTGTAAAGAGTGAACGCGGCAGCAAGTTCAAAGCCCGTAACTATAGTCGTTGCCAGAACTGCGGCCGGGCCCGTGCCTTCATCCGCCGTTTCAAGCTCTGCCGTATTTGTTTCCGTGAATTGGCATCGGCCGGCAAGATTCCGGGCGTAACCAAGTCCAGCTGGTAATCAAGGAGAAGCAACATGAATATTCAAGACCCCATCGCCGATATGCTGACACGCATTCGCAATGCCGGCGCCGCTTCTCTGAAAGAAGTTGTGATGCCGCATTCGATCATGAAAGCGCAGATCGCGGAAGTAATGAAAGCCGAAGGCTATATTGCCGACGTAAACAGTGCAGGTGAAGGCGTTCACAAGACGCTGGTGCTGACGCTGAAGTATTTCCGCAGCAAGCCTGTCATCGAAGGATTGAAAAAGATCAGCAAGCCGTCCTGCCGCAGCTATTGCGGGAGCAAGGAAATTCCGAAAGTCCGGAATGGCCTGGGCACCGTGATCCTGTCCACCCCGAAAGGCATCCTGAGCGGTGCCAACGCGGCCGGGCAGAATGTCGGCGGCGAAATTCTTTGTTACATCTGGTAACTTGAAGCATGAGGATTTAGATTATGTCTCGTATAGGAAAAAGACCGGTCACAATTCCGAAAGGCCTCAACGTTACGGTGGCTAACGGAATGGTGACTGTTGAAGGAAAGGAAAAACTTTCCGTGAAGATTCCGCCGCTGGTGTCGGTGGATGTGAATGACAGCAAACTTACTGTCGTGCGTCAGGACGATTCGAACCGCTCCAGCGCCATGCAGGGGCTGGCCCGGAACCTGATCAACAATATGATGATCGGGTTGACCGCCGGATTCAAGAAAGAACTGACCATCGTTGGCGTCGGTTATCGTGCAAGCCTTGCCGGCAGCACTCTGACCATGACCCTGGGCTATTCGCATCCGATTGTGTTCGAAGTGCCCGCAGGCGTGAAAGTCACGGTCAAAGACGCGAATATCTCCGTCGAAGGCGCTGACAAACAGGCCGTAGGCGAAGTGGCGGCGACGATCCGGCGCTTCCGTGAACCCGAGCCGTACAAAGGCAAGGGGGTCCGGTATGCCGACGAAAAGATCGTGCTCAAAGAAGGTAAATCGGTCGGATAATTGGAGATAAAACATGACGGTAAAAACTAGAAAAGAAAATCGTATCCGGCGCCATCTGCGTATCCGCTCGAAAATCTCCGGGACCGCGGCTTGTCCGCGTCTCTGCGTCAGTATCACTGCGAACAACATTTATGTTCAGTTCATTGACGACGAAAACGGAGTGACTTTGGCGGCGACCTCAACGCTGGACAAAAGTTTCAAGGAGCAGAACGCTCTGCCCAACGTCGCCGGCGCTCAGGTGCTCGGCAAAATGGCCGCGGAAAAAGCCCTTGCTGCGAATATCAGCAATGTGGTTTTCGACCGTTCCGGTTTTAAGTTTCATGGCCGTGTGAAGGCAATTGCCGACGCCGCCAGAGAAAATGGCCTCAAGTTCTAGGAGCTGACCATGGCGAAAAGAAATGAAGAATTCAAGAATGATGACGTAATGACCAGCGAGTTCGATGAGAGCATTATCAGCATCAACCGTTGCAGCAAGGTCGTCAAAGGCGGCCGTAACTTCAGCTTCGGCGCTCTCGTGGTCGTCGGCAACCGTAGCGGCAAGATTGGCTACGGTTACGGCAAGGCCAACGAAGTCTCCGACGCCATTCGTAAGGGCGGCGAGATTGCGCGTAAGAATGTAATCGATATTCCGCTCCACGGTTCGACCATTCCGCACGAAGTGCAAACGCGCTTCGGCGGAGCCAAGATCCTGCTGCGTCCGGCCTCGACCGGTACCGGTTTGATCGCCGGCGGCGCGGTCCGTGCCATTCTGGACCTGGCGGGTGTCAACGATGTGCTGGCGAAGTCGCTGGGATCGAACAATCCGGTGAACGTGGCCAAAGCCACTTTCCAGGCGATCGAATCCCTGTCTTCGCGTGAGCAGATCATGGCCAAGCGTGGTTTGAGCAAGTAATCAATTATTTAATTCAGGATAAATTATCATGAAATTACACAATCTTTCACCCACACCGGGCAACAAGAAGCGCCGCCATCGCGTCGGCCGCGGCGACAGCTCGGGCTGGGGCCGGACTGCCGGCCGGGGCGAAAAAGGTGCCGGATCCCGTTCCGGCTCCAAATATCGTCCTTATTTTGAAGGCGGTCAGATTCCGTTTTTCCGGCGTCTGCCCAAACGCGGATTCAAGAGCATGAGCAAGATTGAATTCAACCTGGTCAACACTTCGCTGCTCGAAGCCAACTTCAATGATGGCGACGTGGTCAACGAAGAAGCTCTGCGCGCCAAGGCGCTGCTGCCTGCCAAGCAGTTTCCGATCAAGGTGCTTGCCAACGGCGATTTGACCAAGAAATTGACGGTCCAGGCCGACAAATTCTCCGCCGCGGCTAAGGCCAAGATCGAAGGACTCGGCGGCGTCTGCGAAATCGTTTAACCTTCAAAACAGCGGGTATATATGTTTGCTGCATTTATCAAAATGTTGAAAATCAAAGAACTGCGGGCTAAACTGCTGTTCACTGCCGGAATTATCGTCATTGACCGGTTTGCCGCCAATATCGCATGTCCCGGTGTCAACCCTGCGGCGTTGAAAGAGTATGTTGAAACGCTCAACTCCGCAGCCGGAAGCAACCAGCTCATGCAGATGCTCGACATTTTCAGCGGGGGGGCGCTGCAGAACTTTGCAGTCGCCACGCTCGGCATCATGCCGTACATCACCGCTTCGATTATCATGCAGCTCCTGACTCCGGTTATCCCTTCGCTGGAAAAACTCCAGCGTGAAGGCGATGCCGGACGTCAGAAAATTTCGCAGTATACCCGTTATCTCACCCTCGCCGTCTGTCTGGTCCAAGGATCGATGGCGGCGATGGCGATGATCGACCCGACCCGTCTGCACATGCCGGCTCCCGGCACTTCGCTGGTAGTCGGCAACCATGTCATGTTCATTATCATGAGCGTGGTCGTTCTGACCTGCGCCACCATGGTCCTGACCTGGCTGGGGGAACAGATCACCCAGCGCGGCATCGGCAACGGGGTATCGCTGATCATCACCATCAATATTATCGCCCGCCTGCCCAGCGCCGTCAAGATGCTGTTCGACATGGCCATGGGCGACAAGGTTGCCGGAGACGTTACGTTCAGCCCGGTCAAAGTGTTGATCCTGGTGCTGGTGTTCGTCGCCGTCACCGCGGCTACGATTCTGCTGGCCCAGGGGATGCGCCGCATTCCGATCCAGATGGTCCGCAAGAGCGTCGGCAGCCAGATTCACGGCGGCACCACTTATATGCCGCTGAAGGTGAACTTTGCCGGTGTGATGCCGATCATTTTCGCCAGCGCACTGTTGCAGATTCCGCCGATTGCCATCAATTTTCTGCCTTACAGCAAAGCAACGGCGTTCGCCGCCCGGCTGTTTGAGTATGATTCCATTTCCTACATGGTCATCTATGGGGCGATGATTCTGGCGTTCTCCTACTTCTGGGTGGCGAACCAGTTCAACCCGATCCAGATTTCCGAAAACTTGAAAAAGGAAGGCGCTTACATTCCCGGCATCCGTCCCGGCGCGCCGACTGCCGATTTCCTGGATCAATCCATGTCGCGTATTACATTTGCCGGGGCCTTGTTCCTGATGGCGCTGGCGATTTTTCCGATGATTCTGAGCACGAACTTCGGGGTGCCTTCGCTGGTGGCCCAGTTCTTCGGGGGAACCAGCTTGCTGATTATGGTCGGCGTGGTGCTCGATACCCTGACCCAGTTGGAATCGCACCTGACGATGCGTAACTATGACGGCTTCCTGAAAAATGGACGCTTGCGCGGACGGCGCGGTTAACACCGGGGCCAGAACGCCATGAAGGACCGGGTTATTGCCATTGACGGACCGGCGGCATCCGGCAAAAGTACGATTGCCAATGCCATCGCCGACCGTCTGAACATCCCTTACATCAATACCGGCGCGATGTATCGCGCCGTCGCCTGGAAAGCGATTGCGTCGTACGGCGTGACCGCCGACCGCTTGAGTGACGAGGCATTGCAGGGGCTGTTGGGAAACCTGGTCTTGGACTATGTCGCCAATGACGCCGGAAAGTATGAAATCCGTGTCAATGGTGAATTTCCCGGCGACAAACTCCGTTCGCCGGAGGTGACTGCATTGAGCAGTCCGCTTTCCGCAGTTCCATCCGTCCGGGCTTATCTGCTGGAGCGTCAGCGCGAATTCGCACAGCTCGGCTTGATTGTCATGGAAGGGCGGGATATCGGAACCGTGATTTTTCCCCATGCCCGCTATAAATTTTTCCTGACTGCTTCTCCTGAAGAACGCGCACGCCGCCGTCTGTGCCAGAACGGTGAAGTGATTGACGGCGCAACCCTTGAATCGGTGGCGAAAGAAATCGCGCAACGCGATCTGCAGGATTCGACGCGCGCCGTGGCTCCGCTCAAACAGGCGGAGGACGCGGTATTGATCGATTCCACCGGGCTGGAAGCAATTCAGGTGGCGGATAAGATTCTGGACCGGGTCCGGGCGCATTATTCCACTTATCGGGTCTCCTATGGCGATACCGACCAGATGGGCGTGGTGTATTACGCCAACTATCTGGAATTCTTTGAGCGCAGCCGGACCGAAATGCTGCGTGACGCCGAACTTCCTTACCGCAAACTGGAAGATCTGGGGTATTACCTGCCGGTAAGCGAGGTCCACTGCAAATATTTTGCTTCCGCCCGCTATGACGATCTGTTGACGTTCAAAAGCTGGGTGGCGGATCTGGGCAATGTCCGCATGGTAATCACCACGGAAATCTATTGTGGCGACAAGCTGCTGGTTCGTGGGTTGGTGACTCTTGCCTGTGTCAACACCAAGGGGCGCCCGTGCCGGATTCCTGATCTTCTGTCCGACGCTTGCCCGATCATTCCCCTGTAAGAAAAAATGCCGCCGAAAATCCCCGGAGCGGGATTTGAAGAATAATTTCCGATCATCATTGAAAATCGGCGTCGCACAGCTACATTATCAAAGAAACAAACAGTGAGGAATGCCATGAGTGACAGGATCGAGCGTCCCGATTGGGATAATTATTTCATGGAAATTGCGCATGTGGTGGCGCGGCGCGGCAATTGCAGCCGCCGTCTGGTGGCTGCCGTCATCGTCAAGGACAACCGGATCATTTCCACCGGATACAACGGCACGCCGCGCGGCATCCGGAACTGCTTCGAGGGCGGATGCCCCCGCTGCGGCAACCCGGAAGTGGCTTCCGGAACCGGTCTGTCGGAGTGTTATTGCAGCCATGCCGAGGAAAATGCGATCGTTCAGGCCGCTTACCACGGGATCGCGGTCAAGGGTTCCACGCTTTACACGACATTCAGCCCCTGTCTGCAATGCTCGAAAATGATTATCAACGCCGGGATCGAGGAAGTGGTCTATCACCGCGAATACTCCATTGCCGACAACGCGCTGGCGCTGTTGCGCGAAGCCGGCATCTGCGTCCGCCCGTTGATCACGGTCGAAGAAAAGAAAGACTTCGGATTGGTCTGACGCTCAGGCGCGGATGGGATGAACGCTGAACGGATTATCAACGAATTGAAGCTGACGCCGCTGGCGATTGAAGGCGGGCATTTCCGTGAACTCTACCGGAGTGGACACGGAACCAGTATTTATTACCTGATGCGGCATGGCGAACGCTCGAAATGGCATCGGGTCAAATCCGATGAAATCTGGTATTATCATGCAGGCGTCTCCGCGTTGCAACTGGTCATTTACCCGGACGGGCGTCTTGAACAGACGGTCATCGGACCGGGCATTTCCGAGGGAGAGCGTCCGCAGAACCTGATTCCCGGCGGCTGTTGGCAGACCGCCGTTCCGTTATCGGATTGCCCCGGTCAGTGGGGGCTTTACGGCGCTGCGGTTTTTCCGGCGTTTGAATATGAAGATTTTACCGGGGCCGAGGATGTTGAAATGGAGGAAATGTACCCTCATTTACGGCAAGCGATCCGAGAGGCGCTGAACCGCACGCGGCCAGGTGCCGCCGCGAGGTATTAATTTTTTACAGGAGCAAATGATGCTGAAAAGTCCCGCAGAAAAAATAATGACGCTTGAAAAAGCGGTTCAATGGCGTGAACAGCTTCGGATCACCGGTCGTCGGCTGGTGGTCACCAACGGTTGTTTTGACATTCTCCACCGCGGGCATTCCCAATACCTGCTCGAGAGCCGCAACCTCGGCGACGTGCAGTTGGTCTTGATCAATTCAGACGCCTCCGTACAGGCGCTGAAAGGCCCTCTGCGCCCTGTGATCGATGAATTCAACCGCGCTTATATGCTGGCCAGCCTGATTTCGGTGGATGCGGTGGTCGTATTCAATTCTTCCGTCTGTGCCGCCGAGCTTTGCGCTCTTGCCCCTGATATTTACGTCAAGGGCGGCGATTACTGCCTGGAAAAATTGAACCCGGAAGAACGCGCCGCCCTCGAAGCCGGAGGAGCGGAGTTCCATTTCATCCCGTTTGTCGAAGGGTTCTCCACCACCACCGTCATATCCCGGATTCTTGCGGCAGAGGCGCGTTGACCCCGCCTGCCGGCGGCTTCGGGCGGGAATAACCCCAGTCCAGCAGTTGGCGGCTGAACTCGAAGCAATCCGGGCGCTTCTGGAATCCGGTCACGACGCCGACCAGGCGACGCCCGTTGCGGACACTGGAAAACGCCAGGCAATGCCCCGCCGCGCCCGTATAGCCGGTTTTCAATCCATCCGCCCCCGCATAGGTGGAGAGCAGATGGTTGGTGTTGTTGAAGCTGACGCCGGGGCGGAAAGCGATGCTTTGGGCCGAGGTCAGTTCGAGCACCAGCGGGAATTCCATGGCGCGTTCGGCAATCAAAACCATGTCGTGGGGACTGCACAGATTCATCAGGGTTTCAGCGTCCTTGCGGTAAATCGGCAATCCGTTCGGATTGTAGAACGCCGCGGACGGGATTCCGATGTCGCGGGCGGCGGAATTCATCCGGTTGATGAAATTGTCGGCGTCGCCGTCTCCGAAATATTCCGCAATCTGATGGGCGGCATCGTTGGCGCTGCGGAGCATCAGCGCGCCCAGCAGGTTGCGCAACGGGATTTTTTCGCCGGGGCGCAGTCCGGCCTTGACCGGAGCCGCCGAACAGCTCTCCTGAGAAACCGTGACCAGTGAATCCAGATCGGGTTTATCGACTTGCTCCAGCAGTTCCATGACCAGGTAGATGGTCATGAGCTTGGTGAGCGAGGCGATCGGGGTCGGGGTCCGGCTGTCTTTTTCCCAGAGGACCTGACGGGTGTCGAGGTCGACCAGTACTCCGCTCCGGGCCAGGCGGCTGCCCGGCAGTTCCGGGACGTTTCCCGATACGGCATAGCCGTAATGGTAAGGGCGGCCGAATTGAGGGTTTGTGTCGGGATGGCGGTATTTGGGAAGGCGGGGCGGCGGCAGGACATATGCGATTCGTGATTCTTTTTCCTGCTCTTCCACCTTTTGTTTGCCGCATCCGACCGGCAGAAGCAGAAACGCCGCGGCCGAAAGACAGCATATAGATCTTGTCATATCTTGAAATCTCCTGAAAAACATGATCAGGAATTATACACCAGCTTGAATGATAATCAAGGGCTATGGCAAAAAAATTTTCAGCCGGTCCGAAATCTTGAAGAAAAATTCAAGATTAGCTCAAACTAACATTTTAAAAATAGCAAAACCGGATGTACATTAAGGGATGCAACAATTCTTGAAACAATTTTGGGCGGACAAGTCTGCGTTGGGACGGCGCTTCGGGCGGCTGGTTTTCGCCGCGGCCATTGTCGGGATTTATTTTCTGGCGCAGGAACTCCGGCAGCCGCCGCCGCCCGTTTCCGCCGCGCCTGCCGCCGCCGCCACGGAAGAACAGGACCATGTCCTGCTGACCAGCCCGGCGGCGGATGATATTACCGGCTTCAACGGCCCGACCCCTGCCAAAATCAAGCTCGATCCCGCCACCGGACGGATTGCCGCCGTCGAATTCCTGCCGAATGCCGAAGACCCGCCGTTCTGGGAACGGGTTCTCCGCTCGGGCGTGTTCGATAAATACGCCGGAAAAACGCCGGAGGAAGCTGCCGCCCTTGAAATCGACGCCGTCACCGGCGCGACATTTTCATCCGTGGCCGCGCAGGAAACGCTCCGCAGGCGGCTCGGGATGGTTGCCAGTAAACCGGTGCCGCCCGCTCCCGTATCGGTCAGCATCCGCTGGACCGACATGCTGGCGGCGGGGGTGCTGCTCCTGAATTTGTTTGCCGCTTTTGCCAGACAGACCCCGCGGCGGCGAATGCTCCTGAACCTGATCAACCTTGTGGTGCTGGGGTTTCTCTCGTATGTGTTTTTATCCACGGCCCAGATATTCAACTGGGCGGGAAGCGTTCCGCACTGGCGGCTTTCGATCCCGCTGATGTTGTTCGGCGCGGTTCTCCTGATGGCGGTCATCTTTGGGCGGAACATTTATTGTTCGGGGCTGTGCCCCTACGGATGCGCGCAGGACCTGACGTTTTCGCTGGGGCGGAAATGGAACGTCAAGCCGCTCAAAATCAATTTCCGCTACGGTCCTTATATCCGGCGGATCGCGCTTGGCTGCTGCGTACTGGCGCTGTTGTGCGGCGTCAGGATCATTCCGCTGGAGCCGTTCAGCGTGTTCACGCTTCATGCGCCGTGGTATATTATTCTGCTGGCGCTGTTTTTCCTGCTGGTGGCGATGTTTCAGCCGCGGCTCTGGTGCCGCTGGTTCTGCCCCTGCGGAGCGTTGGTGGACTTTTTCAAAAAATCAGAACAGAAAAAAGAACTTTCCAAAGGAGGAAAATTGATGACTTATGAGCGTGTTTTAATCCTGGTCCTGCTGCTGGTCGTGGTGATTGCCCTGTTCCGGCCTCAGATACAGTTAAACGGCCTGAAAGGGGCGAAGGGCGAAAAAGACGTCATCTCCGTCATCCACCAGCGCAAGAGCGTCCGCAATTACACCGCGGAACAGGTGCCCCCCGATCAATTGGAAACGCTGGTCAAGGCCGGGTTTGCGGCGCCGACCGCGCGTAACCAGCAGCCGTGGGAGTTTGTCATTATCACCGAGCGGGAAACGCTGAACCTCCTCGGCGACGGGCTGCGTCTGGGGAAAATGTTGACGACCGCTCCCGCCGCCATTGTCGTCTGCGGCAATTCAAGCGAATTTCTGGAAGACGAGGAACGGGATATGTGGATGCTGGACTGCGCCGCCGCTGCTCAGAATATCCTGCTGGCCGCCGAAGGGTTGGACCTTGGAGCGGTCTGGGTGGGGGTTTTTCCCGTCAAACAGCGCATGGAGCACGTGGCGAAGGTGTTGAACCTGCCCGAACGAATTATTCCTTTGTGCGTCATTGCCGTCGGTCATCCGACCGGCCTGGAAAAGCCGAAAGACAAGTACAGGCCCACCAAGGTCCGCTTCCAGAGCTGGAAGTAGACGCCGCCCGGAAACTGGTTTGCAACGGTCCGTCTGATTTTATCAAGATGAAGGGAGCTGTTTTATGGATGTGGAAAAATCATTGGATGAATTGAAGTCGCTGATCGGAAAACATCAGGCGGAATATGAAACACTTGCCCGGAACATCTGGGAAACGCCGGAGTTGGCGTTTCAGGAAAAAAACGCCTGTCGATTGCAGGTCGAATTATTGAGCGATCTTGGCTTTCAGGTGACTTCCCCGTATGCGGGGCTGGAGACCGCCTATCTGGCGGCCGTCGGCGAAGGCGGGCATACGTTCTGTTATGTTGCGGAATACGACGCGCTTCCCGATCTTGGGCATGGCTGCGGCCATAACCTGATCTGCGCCGCGGCGATTGCAGCGGGGAGGGCTACCGCGGATTTATTGAGACTCCACCATTTGCCGGGCCGGGTGCTGGTCATGGGGACCCCCGCCGAGGAATCCGGCGGCGGCAAGGTGCGGATGCTGGCGGAAGATTGCCTGGACGGGGTTGACGCGGTGATGATGGTGCATCCATCCTGGAGAACTACGCCGGATACCGGCTCCACCGCCATCCGGCGGTTTGATATTGAATTTTTCGGCAAGGCCGCCCACGCGGCGGGTGCGCCGGAACTGGGCTTGAACGCCCTCGACGCGGTCATGCTGCTTTTTAACGGGATCAACGCCTGGCGCCAGCAGTTGCCGGAAAACGCCCGGATTCACGGGATTGTCCGGCAGGGCGGATATGCCCCCAACATCATTCCCGATCATGCGTCCTGCCGCTTTTTCCTGCGTTCCACCTGCGACGACACGCTGGACCGGATGGAAAAACGCTTCCGCGATATCGTCAAGGGCGCTGCGTTGATGACCGGCACCACTTATGAGATCCGCCCTCACAATGTTCCTTACCGTTCACGCCGCCCGAACCGGAAAATGAATGAAATCTATCTTGACGCCGCCGACCGGCTGGGCATGAATCCGGTGATCCCGCCGCGAGCGGGGCGCGGGTCCAGCGATTTTGGTGATTTTTCCCAGGTGAAGCCCGGGATTCATCCTTATTTCGGCATCGCGCATGAAGAGATTGCCGCTCATTCCACCGAATTCTGCAACGCCGCCGGCAGCAGTCACGGTAACGCGCAAATGCTGAAAGCCGCGGCCGCTATGGCGCAGGTCGGATATCGGTTCCTGACGGATGCGGCGGTCAGGCAGGGCGTTCTGGATGCGGCGGGGCCTGAAAAGAATTGAGGCCTCCCGGCGTCGTTACCGGTTCCCCGGACGCGACGCCATCCGCAACGCGGTATAGAAAAAGAGGAACAGCGGCACGAAAACCACAATCTGCCAGCTCCACCAGTTCCAGGGCAGTATCTGAATGAAGACGTAATAAAATCCGGCGGTGAACCCCAGGTACAGCACGAACAGCACGGCGAAAATCATGGCCCGCCAGAACAGTTCTCTTCCCGGACGTTTGTCCACCCAGCCGAGAAACGGGAACCAGCGTTTGACGATTTTCATTTTGCCTTTTTCGTATTGCGCGATAAAACGGCATCCGTTGACGATCCGGGCGCGGTAAGTGCCGACTTTGACGCAGATATAAGTGTCGCTGAGGATTTTTTCTCCGGTCGGAGGCGTCGGCGCGGCGCACCGGCAGGTGCATTGGTCGATGAATTTCATGTAATCGCCGCCGTAGATAAGGTCGCAGAGCAGCAGCCACGTGTAGGTGATGAACGCCCACAGCAGCAGGAACAGAATGAAGATCGCGGGCAGCAGAATCCACCATGAAATGTCGAACGCCTGAATCGCCGACCAGGAGGCGAAAAAAACCGACAGCAGCATGTACCAGACCGTGAGCAGGATAAACAGGTCGTCGTTGATGAACCGGCTCCAGCAGCGGCCGCTTTTCAGCATCGCCAAACGGTGGCGGAACTCATAAAACGCATAGATTCCCAGCGCGGCCATAACCGACATCAGCGGCAGGGCGGGCAGATGGTAACGCGGCATGGTGATCGGCCCCGGCAGGAACAGGAAATATTCGACAAAGGCCAGGAAAAAGAAGAACAGAAAAATCTGTTTGCGGATAATCCAGCAGGCCAGTTGCCAGAGAGCGCCGAAATAGGTGATCAGCGACAACGTCACCAGTGGGATCAACAGCGTAATGACTCCCCAGTTACCGTCGAAATAATGTTCGACCGCGGCGATGAGCCCCCGGCTTCTCAACACGTCGAACGTGCCCCGGTCGCTTTGCGAAATCTTGAGCAGTTCAAGGAACGTCGGGGCGTCGGGAAGCAGGACATAGGATGAAAAATGGAGGCGGATATATTGAACGGGATACTGACCGATTAATTCCTGGAACTGCTCGATCTGATATTGCTGGCGGGCGGCGAGGTCCGGGTATTTTTCCGTATCGGCGAATTCGATTTCGAGCGAACGGATCAGGCGTTGTTTTTCCGCCTCGTAGGAGGTGCCGTTCACCCGGGCCAGCAGTACCGCGCCGTTCTGGTAATACATGGCGCCGGTATTGGTGTCAATGGTAAAGCCCGCGTTCAACTGGTGATTGCGGTACATCCACGGAGTGAGAATGGCCAGGAAGATCAGGACCGAGCCGAGCATTCCGGCGATTTTCGGCCGCCAGCCCAGCCCCGGCATGATCAGGATCAGAAATACCGCCGGGATGATCCAGAAAGATGAAATCGGACGGATCAGCACCGATAATGCCGCAATCGCCACCGCGATAAAGCACCAGCGCAGCTTTTTCCGGAAAAAGAACAGGCTGAAAAAATAAAGCTGCCAACCGACGAAAAATGTGAAAAACGTATCGGTAAGCAGCATGGGCGCGTGCGCGATGGCGGTAAGGTTCAGCCCGAACAGAGCCGCCGCTCCCAGCGCCACCTGTGGCGGCCCGAACAATCGCCCTGTCAGGTACACCGGGATGATCGCAATGGAGCTCAGCAAGCAGAGCAGGATCACGACCGGGATTGCGTTTTCGCCGAATATGTTCAGCATTCCGGCCAGCAGCAGAGGAAACAACGGGGGGCGGCCGGTCATGGGTTCGGTCGAGGTTGCGGAGATGTTGAATTCGCCGGAGGCCGCCAGCGCCCGCGCCGGCTCCAGGTATCCTGCCGTATCCGGGCGGGAATAATGGGCGAAACCCTCATCGAAACCGAATGCGGCTACCGCGAGCCGCGCCAATAAAACCAGCAGGAACAGGATTCCGAGATTCCGGATTTCCCTGCGGTTTTTCTGAAAAAAATCCTTATACATAAAAATTTCCCCCAAATGAACGTATGACAATTTACACTCGTCATGAAATCAAGTCAATCGGACGAAGCAAGGTTCTCGTAATTTTTTTTCATTTTCACAAACGGCATCTGCAGACGCTCTGGCGGTGGATGACGGTCATGGGGTAATACAGGACGGAACCCGGCGTCACCGTGCCGGGGTCCATTTCCAGCAGGCGGCGAAGCAGATGGGCCAGTTCCCCGGAATACGGCATGTAGACCGTGACCGGGAATTTCTGTCCGGACAGCTCCGTCCCCGAGGGGTCGTCCGATCCGATGATCGACACGTCGCCGGGAACGGACAGTCCCGATTTCTCCAGCCGGTACGACAGGCATTCCACGTTCGACTGCGTGGGGCAGAGCCAGGCGGTGATCCGGCGGAGGTCCGAATCGGCGCATTCCGCAAGTTCTTCATTTCTCAGGATGGCGCGGGGCAGCACGGGCAGCTCATACTCGCTCATGGCGTGAAGGAAGCCTTCCAGCCATTGCTGAAATGTAAAATGAATGAATGCCTGGCTCAGCAGGCCGATCCGGCGGTGTCCGTGACGGTACAGATACCCCACCGCGTCATGGGCGGCCTTCCGGATGTCCGGGCGGATATTGACCGACATGTGGAAGTCGATCCGGGGCTCGATCGCGATGACGCGGACGCCCTCGGCGGCAAACCGCTCCAATGTCGAAAGATGCTGCAGGGGCGGGTCCGCCGCGATAACGGCATACAGGTTGTCCGGTTTTTCCGGCAGCGGATCATGGAACAGGCACATTTCCACGTTGAACGCCTGCCCGGACGGTTCCGGCATTTCCAGGCGGTGGGCGATGATCCGTTCCAGACGGTTGCCGATGGTGTAATTCCATTTGGGGAGCAGCAGGATGACCTTGCGGGTTCCCGTCTGCGGCGGCCTCGCCCGGAGGTCTTTTTCGGTTACGACGACGCCGACCTTCTGTTTGCGCTTCAGGTAGCCGGCTTGTTCGAGCTCGTGGACCGCGTGGCGGATGGTTTTGCGGCTGACCTGGAATTTCCGGCAGAGATCTCCTTCGGTTCCCAGTACGCTTCCTGCCGGGTACGAATTACGGTAGAGCTCCAGCAGGATCCGGTCCCGGACCAGTTGGTACAGCGGCACCGGAACAATAGTGCCGTGCCTGCTGTTGAATTCTTTTTCCGAGTAATTCCGCATCATACCCATAATGTAACTGTCCGGAATGATTTTTCAATCCCGGCGATACCCGGGGAGGTGACAATTAAGGCGTCCCTGTCGCGTAAAATCACCGGGAGGGTTGAAAAAAGATATTTCGCGCCGCATTTATCTGATTATAAATCCATGATTTAAAAAATGTTGCGAAATTATTACCTCTGGTATTAAAAAGATTTTTCAAATCGTCCGGCAGGGATATTGACAAAGCCCCGGTTTTCCTGTATAAATTATAGAACAGCGAGGTAATGAATGATTAAATTTGAATTTCCGAAAAATTTCGTATGGGGGTGCGCCACCGCCTCGAACCAGATCGAGGGCGCGGTGGATGTGGACGGTAAGACGCCGAGCATCTGGGACGCCAACATGCGCGACCGGACGGACCTTTTCTGGGACGGGCACCACTACAATACGACCATCGCCGATTTTTATTATCACTTTCGCGAGGACATCGAAAACATGCGCGAACTGGGGTTGAAAAGCTTCCGTTTTTCGTTGTCGTGGCCGCGCATTCTCCCGCAGGGGCGCGGGGCGGTCAATCCGAAAGGGCTTGATTTTTACGACCGGGTCATCGATGCCCTGCTTGAAAACGGCATTGAACCTTTTGCCGATCTTTATCACTGGGACCTGCCGGAATGCCTCAGCCGCGAAGGCAGTTTCCTGAATGAACGCATCGTCGGAGATTTTGCCGCTTACGCGGAGGTCTGTTTCAGGCGGTTCGGGGACCGGGTCCGCTACTGGAGCACGATCAACGAGCCGTCGGCCATGGGATGCTTTACCGCGCAGGACCCGCGGTTCGACTTCCAGGACCCGGCCTGTTATTTCACCTATGCCCGCAATGTGCTGAAAATGCACAACGCCGCCGTCAAGGTTTACCGCGCCGTGGTCCCGCCCGGCAGGTCGGAAATCGGCGCGGTCAGCGCATTCGTGCCGGTTTACGCGCGGACGCCGGACGAAAAGGATGTGCTGGCGGCGCGGATTCAGGAGGACTATGTCTGCAACGCCTGGTTTTCCGGCATCCTGAAAGGCCGATACCCGGAACTGCTGCTGACCCATCCGGGGCTGGCCTGCGATTTCCGCGACCGGCTTCAGGAGGAACTCTCCGCCTGCCATGAACCGGTCGATTACATGGGCGTGAATTATTATTATCCCAATATAATCGGTTACAAACAGGGACAGTTCCTTGACTCCGAACGGGCGCAGGTGTATTATGCGCAGAGCGATTACGGATTTACGATTTACCCGCAGGGGCTGTTCGACACGCTGATGTATTTCAAGAATGAATATGGAAATCCGAAAGTGTTCCTGACCGAAAACGGCTTCGCCACCGACCGGGTCAAGCACGGCGACGACCTCGAAGACCACGACCGGATCGCCTATCTGCGGGAGCATTTCCGCGAATTGAACCGGGCGCTGGCGGCGGGGGCGAACGTGCACGGGTATTTCCTGTGGTCGATCGTGGACACGTTCGAATGCTACAACGGCCTGCGCTACCAGTTCGGGCTGAATCACGTGGACCTGGAAACCAAAAAACGAACCAGGCGCAAAAGCTGGTATTATTATCAGAATTGCATCAAAAACCATCAAACTGTATAAGGTAAAGGAGATGTTGCTGGTGAAACGAAATTTTACCCTTATTGAACTTCTCGTTGTGATCGCAATCATCGCGATCCTGGCCGCCATGCTGCTCCCGGCATTGGGTAAGGCGCGCGCCGCCGCCAAGACGACCAAATGCCTCAACAATGAGAAGCAGATCGGCTCGTACATCAGCCTTTATGCGCAGGATTCCGACGGCTATCTGGTGAATTGGGAAACAACCCCCTCCGCACGGAACTCTACGGGGAGCCAATATGTATTCCGGATGCTCACGACCCGGCCGAGCAAGGTCTGGCTGCCGGCGAATGAATGGGGACTCGGCTACATGCCGGATGATCTCAATCTGGCGCTTTGCCCGTCTCGAGAGATCGTGCCCGGCAAAGATAATCAAGATCTGCATTATCACTACCGCTTGACCACTACCGGTTACGGCGGCGCGTTTACTCCTGCGGTTTTCGCCGGCAAGTATCTTCGTTTCGGTAGCAATATTCCCAAATGGAGCGGAAACGATTCGACCTGGATTTATTCTGACAGTCCTTATGGCAACGGCTTGGACAATCTGCCCTGCCACGGCAACGAAAAGATCAATGTGCTGTTTTTCGATCTTCACGCCAAAACGTTGAAGAAAGCGTTCAATTACCCCGGCAGTTCCGGGAACGATTTGCCGCTCGGAACTTTTCTGGCGGGCACTCGTGACTGGTCCAACTACTTGGGCATCGAGTAAATCGAAGCGGCCATAGAAAAATCGGAAATGAATATTTTTAAAAATCAAATAAGCCACGCTCAGATATGGAGGAAAAAATGGCTACTTTAAGGGACTGTAAAATGATAGTGAAAAAATTACTGTTATTTCTGATTTCAGGGTATGTTTTTCAGGTTGCCGCGGCCACCAATGTCATCCTGCTGGCCGGGGATTCCACTGTGGCGGATTATCCGGAATCGCGAATGCCGCTGGTCGGCTGGGGACAGGCGTTGAAGCAATTCGCGCTGCCGGAAACCAAGATTCACAACTTTGCGGTAAGCGGCGCCAGCAGTAAAAGTTTCCGGGCAATAGGCCGGTGGAACAACGTTCTCAATGCCGTCACCGACGGCAGTGTCGTACTGATTCAATTCGGGCACAACGATGCCGTGGCCGCCCATCCGGACAAGTACGCCGACCCGGGCGTCGATTTTCCGGCCAATCTGAAGCGCTTTGTCGAAGAAGTCCGAGCCCGCAACGGCGTTCCGATACTCTGTACTCCGGTGGCGTATCGTGCATTCAACCCCGACCGCACCGTCAAAAATCTGCATGGAGACTACCCGGAGGCCGTGCGCCGGGTGGCCCGGGAGTGCAATGTTCCATTGTTGGATCTGACGGCGATTACCGAAGAAATCTACCAACGCTACGGAACAGAAAACAGCAAACAACTGTTCAAATACTGCCGGGCCGGAGAATATCCGGCATTTCCGGAAGGCGCGGCGGACAATTGTCACTTCAATGCGCGTGGCGCCGGCGAGGCCGCCCGTGCTGTCATTCGGGAATTGTACCGGCAAAAGTTGCCCGGCGCGAATGGATTTGCTCCTCCGGAATGGAATTGGGATTTTTCCGAACTCGGCACAGGACAACTGCCATCGGCATGGACACTCTGGCGGAAAAATGACGCCGGGACGGTCGGAGCTGCGGCCGGGCAGTACGGTCCGGCGCTTCAGGCGACCGGGGCCGAATCTGTCGCACTGCAATACGATCTTCCGGTAAAGGCGGGAGAAACGTATGTGATTCGGGCGGAAATGCAGCAGGCCGGAAAAAGCAGAGGCGACCTGGTGATTGCGTGGAAAGGGGAAAACCGGAAATGGCTGTCGCTGGCCCGGATTCCCGGTATCTTTCAGGTGACCGGAGAACCGTTGCGCAAGGCCGCCGTCAGAGTCACGGTCCCCGAAGGCGCGATGTATCTGTGCGCCATGCTCACGGCGGCAGGCGGCAACGGCCAGGACGACAAGGTCTGGTTTTACCGTCTTGCCATCCGGCAGGTATTCGAATCCGGCTCGTCCGGGACTCCCAATGAACCGGCGCCACAATTCAATTTTACGCTCCGGGATGCGGATTATCCGGTCTACCGGAACAATACCGAAGTGTTGAAAACGTTGCGCATGGCGATCATCAAGCACAGCGATGTCATCGGCGATGAGAACTTTCCATGGATTACGCCGGCAACTGCGGCCGCGGCGGCGAAAAAAATCAAAAACGCGGGCTACAACTGTATCCTGACCGAAGGGCAGCGTTTCCTGATGCGCGACATCGATTCGTTCACCGGCCCCCTTGATGTCACCAAAGGTTCGCTGAAGTTTCCGGAGCTGGTACAGAATACGAAAATCATTGCCGATGCCTTTCACGCCGAAGGATTGAAAGTTTATTTGCATTTGACCAGCGGCCTGGCTCCGAATGAATTTTACCGGGACCATCCGGACTGGATGGTAAAAAGCGTGCTCGATAACGGCAATCGGAAGTATTGGGGACTGAACTGGATCTGCCAGAACAATGTCGAGTATGGCAAAGAATATCGGAAACGTTTGGCGCAACTGGTCGAAACGGTGCGCCCGGACGCTCTGATGATCGATGAAACCAGCAACATGTACGATTCCTGCGGCTGCCCGGACTGCCGGGCCCGTTTCACCGCCGATACCGGGCTGACCATGCCGGAACCCGGCGATTCCGCATGGTTCCGGAACTTGGATTCGCCGGTCTATCGAAAATTCCTCCAATGGCGAATCGAATGCGTCAAAAAAGAAAACGATGACTATCGCGCCATTTTGCGGCAATACGTGCCGGATGGCGTCCTGCTCGGCTATTATTCGGTACCCTATAACGAGCAAGCCTTGTACGATCATGGCATATCTCTGGAATCCAGCGCCGACACCGGCGAAATATTCGGACTTGAAACCATCAGCAATTATCGGAAATACTGGGCCATGTTCATTGCGGCGATGAAACTGACCCGATACGTCGCCGAACAGAAGCTCGGCACCGCATTCACGATTACCGCCTTTCCCAATTATGATGTGTTATATTCCGTCTGGCTGCTGAATCTTTCCCAGGGGGGGCATCAATATTGGAGCTGGTATCAGAGCGAAACCTTGAAGGAGCAACGGACAGGGCTGGTACAATGGGAAATGCTGCATGAGAAATTATTCTCCGGGCTGCAGAGCGCCGGCGAGGTTGCGGTGGTGTTCTCGTCGCGGGACCTGAATTTGCGTCGCGCCCCGCGCGGGCGTATTCAACGCCAGAATGTCTATTTAGCGATTGCCAACAACCTCACATTGGCGCAGATTCCATACCGCGCATACGGAGATTTGAATCTGGAGCGTCCGGTACCGGACTCGGTCAAGGTCATTGTTGCCATAGATTTCGGCCTGCTCACTGACAATGCCGTGACGAATTTGCGTAATTTCGTAGCCGCGGGCGGGAAATTGATCGCATCCAATGAATTTTCCCTGTACGATGCCGAAGGGGAACGCCGGCCGAATTTCGCCTTGGCTGATGTCCTGGGGTGTGATTTCCTCGCGCTCGCCGACGGAGAAGCCATATTGAAGACCGGAGAACGGGAGGTCGGTCAGGTTGACGCTCTGGTCGAAATCAAACCGCGGGCCGGAGCGAAAGTGGTTGGCGCCATGATGCCGGGGACACGCCCCGGATTGATTCATAACCGTTTCGGACAAGGTGAGGCGTGGTATTTGGCCGGTTCCATTGCTCCGGCGATTTATTTCAATGAATTCAATGGAACGAGGATTATTGATCGGGGCGATGGCGATGAACGTAGGCCGGCGGTGGTCGAGCTGTTCCGCAATCTGGTCGATTCCGGGGGGCAATTTCTGAAAACTGAACAGCTTCCACCCGGTGTCGTGGTCGAAAAGTTCCTGCAGGACGGCGTCCCGCAACTGCATGTCTTGAACTATTCCGGAATGATGACCGGCGGTCGTCCGGAAACGGCTCACTTCAATTTTCCGGAAATCCGCGGTGGCGCCATCACCATTCCTGACCTGAAATGTGCTGGGGTAACGGCGTATTCGCCCGAATTCAACGGCAAAAAGGATTTGCGGTTCGAACGCAAGGATGGGACATTGAAAATCATGCTGCCCGATTTCAAATATCTGTTGCTGATCCGCTTCGAATGAATCGGTTGGCCTCGAAGTCAAAAAAGGGTTCCCGGAAAACTGCCAATGAACAGGTCCATGACAAATAATGAATGAACAACCTTTATCAATCGGATGGGCGCGGCGCGACATTACGCCGCCGTTGCCGGTCTGTCTCTGCGGCCAGTTCCATGTCCGGGTGGCGACGAAGATTCTTGACCCGCTGACATTGACTGCGTGGGCCGTTTCCACCGCCGATGACGCCCTGATCTGGGTTTCCTGCGACCTGGTCGGCATTCCGGACGATTTTCACGACTGCTGCCGCGAACGGCTGGCCCGTGAACTGCCGGACTTCGACCCCGCGAAACTCATCATCAGCGCCACCCATACCCATACCGCCCCGTACCTCGCCCCGATGTGGCACGAGGGGGCGTTCCCTCCCGGCACACTCTCCCCGCGGGCGTATTTCGAACAAGTGGCGCAGGCCGCCGTCGAAGCCGCGGCCGAGGCGTGGCGGACCCGTTCGCCGGGCCGGATCAGTTACGGTCACGGTTATGCGGTCTGCGCCCACCAGCGGCGGATGACTTATTTTCATGACCTGAACCTCCCCCGCATCACCGGGGAAAAGGTCGAGGCCAACGCCGCCATGTACGGCTCGACCGATACCCCGGAATTCAAGGGATTTGAAGGCTATGTCGATCACCGGATCGATTTCGTGTTCACCTACGGCGCGGCGGGCGAGCCGACCGGGGCCGTCGCCGCCCTGCCTTGCCCGGCGCAAGCCACCGAATGGCTGGACGAAGTATCCGCAGATTTCTGGCATGAGGTGCGTCAGGACCTGTTCCGGCGCTTCGGCAAAAACTTTCAACTGCTGCCGCTGTGCTGCGCCGCCGGCGATCTCGCGCCGCGCCAGCAGCTCCAGAAGCCCGACGAAGAACGCATGCTCGAGCTCAGCGGCCGGACCAACCGGCAGGCGATTGCCGGACGGATCACCGCCGCGCTTGACGAAGCGATGAGCTGGAGCCGGAAAGAAATGCTTTCTTCCGCCGTCCTGGACCACCATGCCGCTATCCTGAACGTCGCCCGGCGGCGGATCACTCCCGCGGAATACCGGGAAGTGAAGTCCGGGCTTGAACAGATGAGGAGCCTTCCGCCCGGGGAAGGTTTGCGGCAGGAATCGGCCCGCAAGGCGAAAATGTATCGCGCCGAACAGATATTGAACCGTTATGAGGAACAGCAGGCGCGCCCCGATTGCTCCATCGAACAACATGTCGTCCGTCTCGGTGATGTGGCGTTCTGCACCTGTCCGCAGGAATTGTTCCTGAACTACGCCCTGCGGATTCAGGCGCGGAGCCCGGCGCTCTCCACCATGGTGATCCAGTTGGCCGGGCGCGGCGTGAGGCCGATCGGCTACCTGCCGACCGCGGAAGCGGAACAGGGCGGCGGCTACAGCGCCTGCATGTACTGCTGCGCCGTCGGTTCCGAAGGCGGGCAGGAAATGGTGGAAGCGGCGGTCGACGCCATCGGAAAAGCGTTCGGGCGTTGACCGGGCGATCGGTTTTATATCAATCCTGATAATCATCTTCATCCGGCTTCAGGCTGTCCTCCAGTATGGGCCGGATGAATTTTTTCGCATTTATCGACGGCATATTGTGAATGGATCGTCATTTGCCGGCTGCATTTATGCCGATCCGGCCTAGCCTCTCCGCCGCCGCGGCTTCCGCCGGGCGGTATTATTTTTCATTCCGGGGGAGAATAAAACTTGAATTTTCGTGGCTGTGTATTTGGCAAAACGGGCATCACGGGCTATCTTATACGGTCATTGTTTTATTTTGGAGCATATTTTGACCATTGAAAAAAAATATTTCCTCGGATTGCTGGCGGCTTTTGTGCTGATGTATATCGTACCGCTGGGCATCCGGCCGATGCTGACGCCGGATGAATTCCGCTACGGCGAAATCCCGCGGGAAATGATCGCCGGCGGCGACTGGGTGGTTCCGTATTTGAACGGGGTGCGGTATTTCGAAAAACCGATCCTCGGGCATTGGCTGAATGCCGCGTCTCTGTTGGTTTTCGGAGAAAATGCGTTCGGTGTGCGTTTCGCGTCGGCGTTGAGCATCGGGCTGACCGCCGTGCTGATCTGGCTCCTGGTCCGGCGCATGAAGCGGGATGATGAGCTTGGATTTTTCGCCGCGGGCATTTTCATGACCTGCGGACTGGTTTACGGGGTAGGGACGTTTGCCACGCTGGACGCGATGACGACGCTGTTCCTGACCGGATCGATGGTATTTTTTCTGCTGGCGCAGGACATCCCGGTGTTCAACCGGGCCAAACTGCTTTACCTGATTCTGTTCGGCGCGTTCTGCGGGCTGACTTTTTTGACGAAAGGATTTCTGGCGTTTGTGGTGCCGGGGCTGGCGATTATCTCGTTCCTGGCGTGGGAACGGCGCTGGCGCGACATGCTGGCCCTGCCGTGGATTCCGCTGCTGGCGGCGCTGGCGGTGATCCTGCCGTGGGGCATTGCCATTCACCTGCGGGAGCCGGACTTCTGGCATTATTTCGTGGTGGAGGAGCATTGGAACCGTTTCTTCGGCAAAAGCGAAGGGCAGCACCATGAACCGTTCTGGTATTTTATTCCCATCCTCGCGGCAGGGTGGCTGCCGTGGCTGCTGCTGGTGCCGGCCGCTTTTTATTTCGGCAGGAACAAGCTGAAAGAGTGGGTGCGCGGGGACAAACTGTTCCGGTTCTCGCTGTGCGCCGTAGTGGTGCCGTTTCTGTTTTTCTCGGCCTGCAGCGGGAAACTGGGGACTTACATCCTGCCCTGTTTTCCGTTTATCGCCATTATGACGGCCGGTTTGCTCCGGGAGTTTCTGTCTGCTGCCGCGGCGGAAAAATACTGGTGGATTCACCAGAAAGGGTTGATCATCCTGTTGACCGTCGGGGTTTGCGGCTTTGCCGCCGCGCAGATGCTGGTGGAGACCGGCGTCTGCGACGGAATTTACCGGCAGGGCGAAACGCTCTCCTGGCTGTTCGGGTGCGCCGCCGCGGCGGCTTCGATCGTCTGCCTGCGGCTGAGCCTGAACGGTACGGGATGGCGGCAACGAGGCGGCTGGCTGATTGCTTTTGCCGTGCCGTTGTTCATGGTTTCGATGCTGGCGGCGCCGCTGCGCTTTTTCGAAGGCAAGGCACAGGGGCTGATCCTGAAAAAGATCGCGGCGCAAATTCCGGCGGAAGCGGCTGTCATCGCTCACCGCAATATTATCCATGCCGTCTGTTGGGAGTTGAAGCGCGATGATATCCATTTATTCGGCAGCGAGGGCGAATTTGATTACGGCCTCCGGTATCCCGAGGGCAAAGGGCGTTTCCTGAACGGCGGTTACGCGGATATCCGGGCGATGATCGAGGCGGCCCCGCCGGGAGGCGTGGCGGTCCTGCAGCGCGGAGACTTCCGGGAGGGGGTGCCTCCGGCGAAGATTGAACTTTATGACCACGAACTGATGATTTCCATCTACTGTAAATAACATGAGGCATTTGAGCGATTGTGAATAATACTCGTTTACTGATGAATTTCCTGAAGCATCCCATGACCGTGGGGGCTGTCTGGCCGAGTTCCCCCAAACTCTGCCGGCAAATGATTACCGGCATCGGGTTTCAGAAATTCGACTGCGTGATCGAGTTGGGGCCGGGGACCGGCGCCATTACCCAGTGCATCGCTTCGGCGGCCAAACCGGACGCCGAGATTATTTCGGTGGAACTGGACCGGAAAATGGCGGAAGCATTGCGTGGCCGTTTCCCCCGGGTGAAGGTGATCAACGCCAGCGCCACGGACCTGCGGTTGATTCTCGACAATCACGGGCGGACCTGGGCCGACGCGGTTATTTCCGGGCTTCCGTGGACGAATTTCCCCAAACAGCTCCAGTCCGATATTCTGGACGCCGTCGGGGAGACCCTGAGGCCGGGCGGCTATTTCACGACTTTCGCCTATGTTCATGGGGTCTGCATGCCGACGGCGCAGCATTTCCGGCGCATACTGCGCCATCGCTTCGAATCCCTCGAAGTTCTCCCCGTCGTCTGGAAAAACCTGCCGCCCGCCGTTGTCTACCGCTGCCGAAAGTCACAGTAACTGTGACAAATTGGCGCGAAGTGTGACACGTGCCCGCCGGAACTGTGCCATCTGAAGTGCCCGGCGCAGGAAAGACGGTGCGTCTGACCTGCGGAGAAGTCGATTTTTCCTCATCGAGATTGCCGATTTTTTAATCTTGGCACGCATCTTGCTCTATATATCCATTATTTTAGTTATTTATTACTGAAAAGGAGATTATTACTATGGCAAAGATTTTAGGAATTGACCTCGGGACCACCAACAGCTGTATGGCGGTCATGGAACACGGGGATGTGACGGTGATTCCGAATGCGGAAGGCAACCGTACCACGCCCTCGATCGTTGCTTTCTCCAAGAGTGGAGAACGGCTCGTCGGCCAGACTGCGAAACGCCAGGCGGTGACCAATCCGAAAAACACGATTTTTTCGGTAAAACGTTTCATGGGCCGGAAATTCAACGAAGTTCAGGGCGAACTCCACAACATCCCTTATGAAGTGGCGGCCGCCTCGAACGGCGACGCTCACATCAAAATCGGCGACAAGCTCTATTCACCGCCGGAAATTTCCGCGATGATTCTTCAGAAATTGAAGGCCGACGCGGAAGCGTATCTGGGCGAAGAAGTCAAGGAAGCGGTCATTACCGTACCGGCTTACTTTAACGACAGCCAGCGCCAGGCCACCAAGGACGCCGGGCGGATCGCCGGTCTCGAAGTGCGCCGGATCATCAATGAGCCGACCGCGGCTTCATTGGCCTACGGCCTGGACAAGAAATCCGATGAAACCATCGCGGTCTACGACCTCGGCGGCGGTACGTTCGATATCTCGATCCTCGAACTCGGCGACGGCGTTTTCGAAGTGAAAGCCACCAACGGCGACACTCACCTCGGCGGCGACGACTTCGACCATTCGTTGATCGACGTGCTTGCCATCGATTTCCAGAAAAATACCGGCGTGGACCTCCGCAAAGACCCGCAGGCCCTCCAGCGCCTGAAAGAAGCCGCGGAAAAGGCCAAGTGCGAACTTTCCACCAGCATGAGCACCGAAATCAACCTGCCGTTCATTACCATGAACCAGGATGGCCCGGTCCATCTGAACCGTGCCTTGACCCGTGCCGAGCTCGAAAAGATTACCGACAGCCTGGTCGCCCGCACCGCGAAACCCTGCGAATCCTGTATGAAGGACGCCGGCGTCAGCGCGGCCAAGATCAATGAAGTGATCATGGTCGGCGGTATGACCCGTATGCCCGCGGTGATCCAGAAAGCCAAGGACATCTTCGACAAAGAGCCCAACAAGGGCGTCAATCCGGACGAAGTCGTGGCCTGCGGCGCGGCCATCCAGGGCGGCGTGTTCAATAAGGAAGTCAACGACGTGGTGCTGCTCGACGTGACCCCGCTGTCGCTGGGCATCGAAACCCTCGGCGGCGTCTTCACCCGGTTGATCGACCGCAATACCACCATCCCGACCAAGCGCAGCGAAGTCTTCAGCACCGCGGCCGACAGCCAGCCCGCCGTGGACGTCCATGTGCTTCAGGGCGAGCGCGAATTTGCCCGCGACAACAAGACGATCGGGCGTTTCAAGCTCGACGGTATCGCTCCGGCTCCGCGCGGCGTGCCGCAGATCGAAGTCGCGTTTGACATCGACGCCAACGGCATCCTGAACGTGACCGCCAAGGATATGGGCACCGGCAAGGAACAGAAGATCACCATCACCGCGAACTCCGGGCTCTCCGAGCAGGAAATCGAAAAGATGGTCAACGAGGCCAAGGCCCATGCCGAAGACGACAAGCAGGCCAAGGAACAGATCGAAACCAAAAACCGTGCCGATTCGATGGTCTACCAGACCGAGAAACAGCTCAAGGAATTTGGCGACAAGGTCCCGGCCGACGTCAAGGCCCCGATCGAAAGCGGCATCGCAACGCTGAAGGAAAAGATTGCCGCCGACGATACCGAAGGCATGAAGACCGTCATGGCCGAACTGGAACAGCACCTGATGAAGCTTGGCGAACAGGTCTATAGCCAGCAGCAGCAACAGCAGGGTCAGCCCGGCGCTCAGGCGTCCGAGCCGAACCAGCAGCAGCAACAGCAGAAGCCCAAGGACGACGGCGTGGTTGACGCCGAGATCGTGGACTGATAAAAAAACAGCCCGGCGGAACCGATAGTGATTCCGCCGGCTTTCTTATTCATTTAACACCAAGTCAAAACTCACATCAAACCAAACTAAGGAGAAGTGAAAATGGCAAATGTCAACATTAAACCTCTTGGCGATCGGGTTCTTCTGGAAGCCGGCGAAATGGCCGAACAGATCAAAGGCGGAATCGTGATTCCGGACAGCGCCAAGGAAAAGCCCCAGGAATATAAAGTCATCGCCGTGGGTACCGGCAAATTCGACGACAACGGCAAGAAAGTCCCGATGGACGTCAAAGTCGGCGACCTGGTCCTGACCAGCAAATACGGCGGCACCGAAGTCAAGTACAATGACAAGGAATACAAAATCATCAGTGTTGACGACATCCTGGCGATTGTTGGCTGATTATCAACTTATCCAATAAAAGGAGTTTTAAATTATGGCAAAGCAACTTATGTTCGGCGATGAAGCCCGCCGCAACGTTCTCTCCGGTGTGACCCAGCTCAGCAGAGCCGTCAAGACCACCCTCGGCCCGAAAGGCCGCAACGTCGTGATCGACAAGAAATTCGGTTCCCCCACCATCACCAAGGACGGTGTGACCGTGGCCAAGGAAATCGAACTGGATTGCCCCTATGCCAACATGGGCGCCCAGATGGTCAAGGAAGTCGCCAGCAAGACCTCCGACATTGCCGGTGACGGTACCACGACCGCGACCGTGCTGGCCGAAGCCATCTACCGTGAAGGCCTGAAGAACGTGACCGCCGGCGTCAACCCGATGAGCCTCAAGCGCGGCATCGACAAGGCTGTCGAAGCGATGATCGCCAAGCTGATCACCATCAGCAAGAACGTCAGCGACTCCGAGCAGATTGCCCAGGTCGCCACCATTTCGGCCAACAGCGACACCACCATCGGTGAAATCATCGCCGACGCCATGGAAAAGGTCGGCAAAGACGGCACCATCACCGTTGAAGAAGCCAAAACCATCGAAACCACTCTTTCCGTGGTCGAAGGCATGCAGTTCGACAAGGGATATCTCTCCCCGTACTTCGTGACCAACACCGAAGAGATGGAAGTCGTTCTCGATGATGCCTATATCCTGATCTACGAAAAGAAGATCAGCAACCTCAACGACCTGCTTCCGCTGCTCCAGTCCGTGGCCAAGGAAGGCAAGCCGCTGCTGATCATCGCCGAAGACGTCGAAGGCGAAGCCCTCGCGACTCTGGTCATCAACAAGATGCGCGGCACCCTGAATATCTGCGCCGTCAAGGCCCCCGGCTTCGGCGACCGCCGCAAAGCCATGCTCGGCGACATCGCCGTCCTGACCGGCGGCACCTGCATCACCGAAGACCTCGGCCTGAAGCTTGAAAGCGTGACCATCGAACAGCTCGGCAAAGCCAAGCGCGTCACCATCGACAAGGAAAACACCACCATCGTCGAAGGCGCCGGCACCCAGAGCGCCATCATGGGCCGGATCGGCCAGCTCCATCGCGAAATCGAAGAAACCACTTCCGATTACGATCGCGAAAAGCTCCAGGAACGCCTGG
>ENA-UOOH01000443-UOOH01000443.1-fermentation-metagenome-genome-assembly--contig:-NODE-443-length-47327-cov-94.765760_pt1 | contig 47327 bp, 46 predicted proteins | sample MGYA00245778_ERZ724025 | MGnify/ENA primary metagenome ERZ724025 (study PRJEB28704, sample SAMN03018313) | fermentation metagenome | biome: anthropogenic terrestrial biome; feature: soil; material...
GTGCGTAATTAATTCAATTCATTGATTTACAATGTATATTGCGGAGAGAGAGGGATTCGAACCCCCGGAACCTCTCAGTTCAACGGTTTTCAAGACCGCCGCGATCGACCACTCTGCCATCTCTCCCTGCATTTTGTTTGAAAATGCGAGTGCAAAGGTAAAACTATTTTCGAAAAGAAAAAAGTCTCAGAAGAAATTTATTTTACCTAACTTGCGACAGCAGGCTTAAATACAAAAAATAAGCATTATCTTTGTTGAAATATTAGAAATCCAACTTTTGCATGTTCTGATTACAGCTAAATCTTTCAACAAACATTATTTAGCTATAAATACATCACATTGATACATGCGAAAGTACAGCTAGAAAATAAAATGTTATTTACTGAACTTCCACTCTGCAATACGTTATTAGATGGTTTGCAAGCCATGAATTTTAAAGAAACCACTCCAGTACAAGAACAAGCTATCCCTGTAATACTCGATAAAAAGGATGTGATTGCCTGTGCACAAACAGGTACGGGGAAAACTGCCGCTTTTTTACTTCCACTACTGAACAACTTGCAGACAGATGCTCACGATGAAAATAAGATAAACGCCATAATTATGGCTCCTACACGTGAACTGGCACAACAGATAGACCAACATATGGAAGGTTTCTCCTATTTCACACCTTTCTCATCAGTTGCCGTATATGGAGGTAATGACGGTGATGCCTGGGATGTGCAGAAGCGCGGGTTATTAAGTGGTGCTGATGTGGTTATTGCCACACCCGGAAGGCTTTTGTCACACATCAATCTTTACAAAATTGACTTTTCAGGTGTGAAATATTTTATTCTTGACGAAGCTGACAGGATGCTGGATATGGGATTCCAGGATGATATCATGAAGATTGAGAAACTGCTCCCCAAAAAGCGCCAGACCATTATGTTTTCAGCTACTATGCCACCAAAGATACAGCAACTGGCTAAAACCATACTGGATGATCCTAAAGAGATAACTATTGCAATTGCACGCCCGCCAGAGACCATTCTGCAGTCTGCTTACATTTGTTATGAAGGACAAAAGATCAACATCGTAAAGAATCTCTTCAAGGAGAAAAAGCCCAATAAGGTGATACTTTTTTCCGGATCTAAACAGAAAGTGAAGGAGATTGCGAACACATTAAAGAGAATGGGATTGTCTTCTGGTGAGATGCATTCCGACCTTGATCAGTCGCAGCGCGACCATGTGATGCATGAATTCAAAAACGAACGGGTGGATATACTTGTTGCAACCGATATTGTGGCACGTGGAATTGATATAGATGATATTTCCCTGGTGATTAACTTCGATGTTCCTTATGATGCTGAAGATTATGTTCACCGGATAGGACGTACTGCACGTGCAGGCGATTCGGGTATGGCAATAACTTTTGTATCACCTGCCGAACAGTACCGTTTTTCACAAATAGAAAAGTTTCTTCAAAAAGAGATATACAGGATTCCAGTTCCATCTGAATTTGGCGATACTCCTGAATATAACCCCGTAAAAGAAAGCAAAAAAAGATATTCCCCAAAAAATACATCAGGACGATCAAAAAAGAAAAACAGAAGTACTCCCTCAACAAAAGAGGTGGACAAGGTCTCAAATCTCACCAGGAAAAAGGACAGAAGAGGAGTCGGAAACAACATATCAACAAGAGCAACGGGTGAAACGGGGAAAGCTACAAACCTCTCCAGAAACAAAAAACGTAAAGGAGTCGATAGTATGAATTCGACCGGTGCTTCCCAAAGCTCCGGATCTTCTCCCGAAATATCATTCGAAAAGGGAAAAAGCGGTTCTGCGCAAGACGGGAGACCCGAAAAAAATTTATCTGTTGCCGGAAGGGCTTCAGGGAAGAGGAGAAGCGGTTCGGGACAAGGTAGAACAACTGAAAACAATGCTTCGCCGAACGGGAGGGCATCAGGTAAAAAGATAAACAGAAAAAGCTCTGTTACGTCTGTTACGAATGTATCTTCTGAAAGAATAACAGATTCAGGGAAAAAAACAATTCAGAAAAAGAGAGGTTCAACTTCAATCAGGACAGGCAAAACTGATTTAAGAATTGAAAGGCCAAATAAAAGGACAGACAGGCCTGACTTGAAAACGCCCCTGGAAAAAGAAATAAAAAATGAGACTTCGTCAGGAACACCTGCTAAACTAGCAACTATTATAAAGGGTTGGTTTCGTAAAAAAAAGAAGTAACTTTTTAAATCAATACTTCGGTATTTTTTCAAAAACAGTTCTTATAATTCACTGAATACTAATAGAGTATGGCGCTTTTTTGAGGACCTAGCATAAATTATTGACTGTCAGTATTATAAATGATGTTATAACGAAGCATTATAAATAGCAGTCCCGTAAAAAAATTATATTTGACTGGTAATTCATCAATTGTTATTTCACTAAGCCTTATAAAAAGTTTCCGTCCTTTCTTTCATATTGTCAGGTGTTTAAATAAATATTCATAGAGGTATTACTAAAAAGGGAACCCTCTTGTTATTATTAATAATGCTTTTATTGTTGCCGTGATGGTTTCTTCTGATTACTTTGATGCCTATACAGTAAGTGTATTTATAATGTAACATCTAAGTTCAGCAATGATGTAATAGAATGTTGCGCAGGAACTGGTATTATTTGTACAACTCTGGAGATAAAGCTGTAAGTTATAGATTCAGATAAATTAAAATCGCGAAGCCGGTCTGACAGGGATCAGTCCGGCTCCTAATCGGAATAATCATTTGTTGCTCTGATTACTCCGCTTTTTGCTCCAATTGAACTAACTCCATTCCCCTTATAATGGCTTCTTCGTTCATTGGTAAAAGCTTATGGTGCCGCTCCGGGAGCGACTCTTTAAGTCCTTTCATCACATTTTCAAGCTCCACCATGGGTGATATCTTGAGCAGCCCACCCAGCACAATCATGTTGAATACCTTTGTATTGTCCATTTTCATAGACTCATCCATGGCGTTAATGCGGTACACATTGATATCTTTCCGTCCAACCTTTTTATGAATTCCATACCCATCGTATATTATCACTCCTCCGGGTTTTACTTTCTCCTCAAATTTATCGAGGGAAGGCTGATTCAATACAATAGCAATGTCATATCTATTAACAACAGGCGAGCTAATTGGTTCATCTGAAATGATCACTGTAACATTAGCAGTACCACCACGCTGTTCGGGTCCGTAAGCCGGGAACCACGATACCTCCTTGTTTTCCATAATACCGGAATAAGCAAGAATTTTACCCATGGAGAGCACTCCCTGGCCTCCAAAACCTGAAATTACTATCTCTTGTAACATTTATATATATTTAATGCGTTTTATATATTTTTCAGATCCCCAATCGGATATACCGGAAACATATTTTCCACCATCCAGTTATTTGCAGCTTCGGGTGTCATTTTCCATCCGGCATTGCAAGTTGATACAACTTCCACTATGGAGGTACCTTTTCCTGCCATGGAATTTTCAAAAGCCAGTTTAACCATACGCCTGGTCTTTTTTACAGCAGCAGCCGTATGTACACTTACACGGGTAGCGAGGCAGACACCGTCAAGCAGAGCAAGCATATCAAGAATCTTAAGCGGGCCACCCATAGTCTCTACATTACGTCCTTCGGGACTGGTTGATGTAACCATATTGTTTAACGTTGTGGGAGCCATTTGTCCGCCGGTCATACCATATATACCGTTATTGATAAAAATAATAGCGATATTCTCGCCGCGGTTGGCTGCATGAATGGTCTCTGCCGTACCAATAGCAGCCAGATCGCCATCGCCCTGATAGGTGAAAACCATCTTGTCTGGGAGCAACCGCTTTACAGCAGTGGCAAGTGCAGGAGCTCGTCCGTGAGCAGCCTCCTGCCAGTCGATATCAAGGTATTTATATGCAAAAACGCCACATCCTACCGGTGCAATTCCGATAGTTTTTTCCTGTAGCCCCAGTTCACTTATAACTTCACCTATGACTTTATGAACCACCCCGTGTGAACATCCCGGGCAATAATGCATGTGATTGTTGTTCATAAGTTCCGGTTTAGCATAAACCAGATTTTCGGGACTTACAATATTATTTATATCCATATTGTTTATTTTTTAGCAGAGAATCTGTATATCAAATAAAAAACCGCAGCAGCTCCTGCAAAATACCACGTTAGTTTAATATCCTGGTTAGAAGTAAAATAGACCACTAATGTACCCAGGAATGAAAGGAGAAACAGCAGCAGGAATATATTTCTTATTTTGGGATCCATACTAATTAGTTATTTATTTACCACTTTCTCTTTCAAGGCATCAAGCACACCTTCAGGAGTAGGCACAATGCCCCCGAGACGGCCGTAGTGTTCAACGGGTGTTTTCCCGTTCACGGAAAGGCGGACATCTTCTACCATCTGACCGGCATTTAATTCCACCGTGAGCATACCCTTCACCTTTCCGGCATAATCATTCAGTACCTTACCTGGAAAAGGCCACAGGGTAATGGGACGTACCAGCCCAACCTTAATCCCCTCTTCCCTTGCCATCTCAATTGTTTTCAAGCATATGCGAGCGGCTGAACCGAAAGCGACCAACAGATAGTCGGCATCTTCACATTTAACCTCCTCATAGCGTACCTCATTTTTCTCAAGTACACGATATTTTGCCTGAAAGCGTTCGTTATTCTTCTCCATAACTGCCGATTCAAGTTCAAGAGAAGTTATGATATTAGGCTCTCTATCGGGTGTTTTACCAAGAGTTGCCCAGGGACACTGCTCTCTGATTTCCTGTTCGGTCCTTCTGCGGCGATATCCGGGAAGTTTTACTTTCTCCATCATTTGTCCTATAACACCATCTGTGAGTATCATTGCCGGATTGCGATATTTGAACGCAAGCTCAAAGCCAAGCGACACAAAATCGGCCATCTCCTGAACTGAATTGGGTGCAAGTGTGATTAATTTGTAGTCACCATGGCCTCCCCCTTTCACAGTCTGGAAATAATCGGCCTGAGAAGGCTGAATAGTACCCAAACCTGGGCCACCACGCTGAACATTCACAATAAGACATGGCAGTTCAGCTCCTGCCAGATAGGATATCCCTTCCTGTTTTAGACTGATGCCGGGACTTGATGAAGAGGTCATGGAATATTTACCGCATGAAGCACCGCCATAAACCATATTTATTGCCGCAACCTCGCTTTCAGCCTGCAAGACCACCATCCCGGTCGTTTTCCATGGTGCAGCCTCCATAAGAGTCTCAATTATTTCGGACTGGGGCGTGATGGGATAACCGAAATAGCCATCCACTCCGAAGCGAATAGCCGCATGAGCGATGGCTTCGTTACCTTTCATCAATGATATTTCTTCTGACATAATACTAATATTAGAAATTATTTCACTTATGGGAAAAAGGATTATTTCACCTTCATCCGATATACGGTCAAACAACCGTCAGGACATACATACCCGCAGTTCGCACACCCGATGCACTCATCGGGATTTTTTAAATAGACGTAATGGTATCCACGGTCGTTCACTTCTCGAGGCTGCAAATCCAATACTTCAGAAGGACAAGACACAACACACAGGTTACAACCTTTACAACGTTCGGTGTTTACCTCTACATAACCCTTGACTTTTGCCATTATATGAGTGGTTTTTATTTAGTAGTTACAAATATAGCTGTTGTTTTGTTTTAACTCAATTTTTCAGTGTTAATTTTTAACTAAGATTGATAAATATTAATTCCCCGCTACCATCCGAAAGCTTCTTCACTCATCCAGTTACCCTGAACCTTAAGTACCTGCTCAATAACATCACGTGCGACACCCTGTCCTCCATTCCTTGAAGATATATACTTTGCTATCTTTTTAATCTCTGGAGCCGCGTCCATTGGGGCAATAGGTAAACCGACCTCATTCATTACATTATAATCAGGTATATCATCTCCCACATAGATAATCTCTTCGGGCTCATATCCGGTTTTGCGTAAATAATCGAGATAATCGTTCATTTTTATACCCGAATTCATGTAAATATCGCTTATACCCAATGATTCGTATCGAAGACGTACTGCCTGAGTATTTCCACCAGTTATTAAACATACGCCATAGCCGTGCTTCACAGCAAGGTTAAGTGCATATCCATCGTGAATATTGGCAGTTCGCAGAGGCTCACCTTGGGCCGACATGTGAATAGTCTGACAGGAGAGAACTCCGTCAACATCAAATATAAATGCTTTTATTTTTTTCAAATCGTAATTTATCGCGCTCATAATGAATGAATATGAATACTTTTACTTAACAGGGAATAGATCTCTTTTACCATTGGGTCTGTAATAAGTTCAAGATGCTTTTTCATAACCTTTTCGTCGAACCTTATCGCAGGGCCGGTCTGAGCTGCAACAGGCTGCATCTCCATTACTTTGGCTGCAGTTTCAGCTATAAGCGGTTTCAATATATCGAACTGAATATCCTCATTGGATATAATATCTGACGCCAGTGCATACATATGGTTTGCAAAATTACATGCAAATACTGCCGCCAGATGAAGATAAAGCCGCTTGTAACCCGGAAGGTATTGCACATTTGTTGAAATAGTTTTCGCAAGGCCAACCAGTGTGCGGGTAGTATCATCACTGTCTCCCTCTATGAACAACGGTATTTCAGAGAAGTTCAATCCTCTATCCTTGCTAAAAGTCTGTAATGGATAAATTACGCCATATTTTTCTTTGAACAATGAAAAAACGTTTAAAGGTACGCTTCCGGCTGTATGTGCCCAAATACCATTTGTACGCGGCATTTGACTTATAACGATAGGCAGGGCATCATCTTTCACCGAAAAAATATACAGATCGGCATCGCAAAAGATAGAACCTATATCATTAACAGGTACAGCGCCGGTTTTTACGGCGAGTATCTTCGCATTTTCAAATGTGCGGCTGTAAACCTGAATAATCTCATTTCCCGAAGCCTTTAGTGCCACGGCTAAGTGAGTTGCCACATTGCCTGAACCAATAAAAACTATTCTCATGCTGCTAATTTATCTTAACGGCGTCTTCAACGATCTTAAATAATTGAAACTCCGCCAAATCACAATCCTGTATGTTTCCTACACTCAGGAACCAATGTTCACCTCAGTGATTTTCACACCTGCTTTTTCAACTCCTATTAAAGGATTATTAATCATTGACTGCCTTATTTTCAGTTCATATATGCGCACACTGTCAGGCACAACCGCAGCAAGGTAATTCAACGAAAACTGGTTTAATCCGCCTGTCCCGGCCCCCAGCCATCTTCCATATTCATCAGCCAGGAGGCAATGCAAGGTATCGCTTTGGTAAACCGGACTGGTTATATTATGCTCTACATAAAGCAACAGGTTGCGATAAGGATAACTGTGGTTTGTTGTGAGCTCAATTGTTATATCATATTTTTTTCCGGGATGTATATTCGCAGTATCAATTTTAAAAACAAGTACGCTGTCGCTATACCACATCCCTTTGTTGATATGGTGAAAACGATAATAGACCTCACCTTGAGAGCAGGATGTCAGAAAGGTGAAAATCATGACCGCAAAGAGTAAGACAATATTACGCTTTGTTGCCACTGGAATCCCTGTTTTTTCTTGGTTTTCTGTTCCCCGATGAATCAGAGGAACGTCTTTTACGAGGCTTCCTCCGTTTCTTACCCTTATTTTGCATATTGCTGTCGAAACGAGTAATACTATGGTCTTCAAGGATATCACCAATATAAGCTGGCTCTTTACCCTGCTTTGCCTCGTTTTCAGCAGCAAGCTTTAATGGTTTTTTGCCTTTTTTATTCATCGCGATTATCTCAAACACACGCTCTTTAGAGATAATTTCAAGATTTGCACCATTATGCTTATCGGTTGAATAGGTTATTAATCCTGAAAAAACATCCGTCTTAAAATGATAATAGTCGGAATCCTTTGTCTCCAGTATAATTTCCCTAGATGGCAGCCCCCGCTGTGCTTCCACATAGGCATCCACCTCGTAATTCATGCAACACTTTAGTTTCCCGCACTGTCCAGCCAGCTTCTGGGGGTTAATAGAGATATCCTGATACCTGGCAGCTGACGTTGAAACAGAAACAAAACTCGACATCCAGTTGCTGCAGCACAGCTCTCGCCCACAAGGGCCAATGCCGCCAATGCGACCTGCTTCCTGTCGTGCACCTATCTGCTTCATCTCGATTTTCACCCTGAATTCGCTTGCCAATACTTTGATAAGCTGGCGGAAATCAACTCTTTCATCAGCAATGTAATAGAAAATGGCTTTATTGCCATCGCCCTGATATTCCACATCACCAATCTTCATCTGCAACCCAAGCTCCTCAGCTATTTCCCTGGAACGGATCATTGTGGACTGTTCACGTGCTTTGGCCTGCTCGTACTTCTCTATATCAGCGGGACGCGCAAGCCTGTAAACACGCTTGGGGCCGCCATTTGCATCATCCCGGAAATTACATTTCTTCATCTGAAGCTCAACCAGCTTGCCTGTGAGGGTAACAATACCAATATCGTGTCCTGGAGTAGACTCCACAGCCACCATGTCGCCCTGTTCAAGCTCCAGATCATTACTGTTGAGATAATAGCCTTTTCTTGTATTCTTGAACTGCACCTCCACCATTTTGGTAGCTTTCTGAAGCTCAGAATAATCGTAAAGCCAATCGTAGGTGTGAAGTTTATTTCTGTGCCGGGTACAGCCCATGCAACTTTTTATATTTGTGACGGTTACCGTTTTTAAAGGAACGATATCCGCTAACTTATCTGATAATTGCTCTTTATCCATATATAAATGCTCTGCCGAAGCCGGCAGGCGATACTCCTTGATTATAAATAAAATAAAACCGATTGCAATTTACAAATTATTTTCTTAAAAGAAGCGTTACCTTCAAGCAAAGATCAAGGAAAATAATTTTAGCATTGCCGTTTTGTTCAATTTGCCTAAAGGCAAGTGAAAATTCATTATTGAACTCTTCAATGTTTTTCTCATTGATAAATGGTGCAAACCGATTGCCGAATTGCCACTCATCATCCTGCAGATATACCATATCCGGTTCATTGAGGTTGCTAACAAAATATTCACGGAACAACCTCAACGAATAGAGTAGAAATCCTTTCTGCATTTCACGGCCGATTCCCGCAATCTTATTTGATATCTCCTTTATGGATTTTATATTGCCTGATACGGAGGAACGCATCATGCTTTTAAACAGATCAAATAAATAATCCTTAGTGTCAGATGAACTGATTATTTCAACAGCATTAGTAAAACTGCCGTTGGCGATGTGGGCAACAGACACTGCGCTCTCCCTCTCCAACCCAAAGTTCTGCTGTATTGCGATTACCATTTCTTCTTTTTCAATTGCACGGATATGAAGAGGCTGGCATCTTGACCAGATGGTTTGGAGTACATTCTCCCTGTCTTCCGAAACCAATAAAAAGACTGTATTTCCAGGTGGTTCCTCCAATAATTTCAGCAGCTTATTGGCACAGGAATCGTGCATTTTCTCAGGAAGCCACAAAATCATTATCTTGTAAGGAGCTTCATAAATCTTAAGATTCAGCTTCCGGATAATCTCATCGCTCTCTTTAGAGTAGATGACGCCCTGAGCATTTTGTGCATCAATAAAACTTAGCCACTGGTTGATATTGAAATAGGTGTTTTCAGACAGAAATTTTCGCCATTCAGGAAGATATTCGTCACTCACCTTAGACTTTACCACAGGGAACACGAAATGGAGATCGGGGTGTGCCAGCTTATCGAATTTATGACATGACGGACATTCACCACAGGCATCTTCTGCGCCTCGGTTGCTGCAATTAAGATATCTGGCATAGGCGATTGCAAGTGGCAACTTCCCAACTCCCTCAGGCCCATAAAACATTCTTGCGTGTGGTACAAAGCCCTCATGAACTGAGTTTATAAGTTGTTTTTTTACATCGTAAAGCCCTATGATATTGCGAAAATACATTTATACCTGTCCCGCTTAACGAAGTTTAATAAATCTCCTTTGCAACACGATAAACACTCTCCGTAGCCATCAACGAATAGAAATGAATGCTGGGTACCTGCTTTTCTATGAGTTCCCTGCACTGTTTAATGCACCACTCCACACCAACTTCCTTTGCTTGGTCATCATTTTTGCACTTTCTGAGCTCTTTCTCCAGTTCTTCGGGAATATCGGAACGAAAAACCTGCGGCAACACTGTCAACTGACTTAACAGGTGAACAGGCTTTATACCCGGGATGATGGGAACAGTAATACCTGCTGCACGGCAACGATCAACAAACTCAAAATATTTGCGGTTATCGAAGAACATCTGTGTTACAAGATAGTCGGCTCCATTATCGACCTTCATTTTCGTGTAATATATCTCAGACTCCATATTTGGAGACTCTTCATGTTTCTCCGGATAACATGCCATTCCATATGAAAACGGGACTTCTGGAGGCGTAAAGGTGGAGCCGTCGAAAGCAATACCTTTGTTGTAGTTGTTAACCTGTTCCTGCAATCCTGTAGCATGAGGATGGCTATCCATTTTTCGTTGATCGGCATCTAGCTTTTTTGTGTCGCCTCTTAACAGTAACAGATCGGTCACTTCCAGAAATGACAGGTCAATGAGTGCGTATTCCGTCTCTTCTTTAGTAAAGCCCTGAGAGATTATATGCGGTATGGCTCTTATGCCATATCTGTTCTGGATAGCGGAAGCTATAGCTACCGATCCGGGCCTTTTTCTTACATTAACTTTTCGATACACCCCGTTCTCATCTTCCTTGTAAATATTTTCACTGTGATGAGTTGTAATATTGATGTATTTCGGATCGAACTCCTTCAGACGGTCTATAGTGTCGAAAACCTGTTTGATGCTATTGCCTTTAATAGGCGGCAGCAGCTCGAACGAAAAGGCAGTCTTCTGCTTATTATCTATCAATTCCGAAACTTTCATATTATTATTTAAAAATTGCTCTCACAACATCCATTCCATTGGCGTATAACACCAATCCCAAAAGCAGCATCATACCGGCTACCTGAGCGTATTCCATAAATTTCTCGTTAGGTTTCCTTCTCACTATCACTTCATAGATGAGAAACATAACATGTCCTCCATCAAGTGCAGGGATAGGCAGTATATTCATGAATGCAAGAATAACCGATAAAAAAGCAGTCATCATCCAGAAAGCCTGCCAGTTCCACTGTGCAGGGAACAAATTGCCTATAGCGCCAAACCCACCCAGTGATGAGGCTCCCTCTTTGGTGAACACATATTTGAACTGTGCCACGTAGTCTTTAAGTGTCTGAATACCCAATCTTATCCCTGCCGGCAATGACTCAAAAAAACTATACTTGAGCGTAACAGTCCGGTAGATCTGAGGTGCAGACATCGCGTAAAAGCCCAGCGTCCCTGCTGAATCTACCCCTGCAGTAGTTGTATAAAGCACACCGTTTCGGTAATAATCGAGGGTAACCTGCTGATTGCGGTTGCTGTCAAGTGCTGAACGAAGATCACCGAATACCGGTGTTATAATGCCGTTCACACCTACTATGCTATCGCCGGGGATCAACCCTGCACGCTGTGCAGCACTCCCTTCCATAGTCAGGTATACAACTGCCGGAATGCGGTATGTGGCAAATCCCTCCTTATCTTTCAGCAGATTCTCCATCAACCCCTTGCTCATATTCAGTATAACCTCTTCGCCATTACGCAATACAGTCACTTTTTCGGCATCCGCCACATCAAGGAGGGTGCGTACTCCAAAGCGCTCCAACTCCTTGTTATCAGCCCTGAGCAGGATGTCCCCATCCTGAAAGCCGGCGCTATGGGCTGCCTGGCTGAACTCCATTCCCTGGGTAACATTCTTAAGCGGGAGATAAGTATCACTCCAGGTGAAAAGCACCATAGAATAGATAAAAAAAGCCAGCAACAAGTTAAACAGCACCCCGGCAACCATAACCATAAGACGCTGCCAGGCAGGTTTTGAACGAAACTCCCACGGTTGTGCAGGCAGAGCCATCTGCTCTTTGTCCATGGACTCGTCAATCATTCCGGCAATCTTTACATATCCCCCAAGAGGCAACCATCCGATGCCATATTCGGTTTGGCTGTTCCTGGGTTTATATCTTAAGATTGCAAACCATGGATCAAAGAATAGATAAAATTTCTCTACTCTGATCTTAAACATACGCGCAAAAATATAATGCCCAAACTCGTGCACAATCACCAAAATTGACAAACTCAAAATGAGTTGCAGCGCTTTAATTAAAAATGTCTCCATCCGGTTTTTTTACGTCACACGCATTACACGTGTATTTTTAGTTATTTGATTTATTCCTATTCTCCTTGTTCTCCGGTATAATCAGCTTAGATTAACCTTTTCTTTTATTTAGCTTACCCGTAACACTCCAAAGCTATCACTCTTGTTTCCGCATCGGTATGCAGATAGTCGCTCAGGGACGGTGATTGCACAAACGTTGCTCTCTGCAGCGTTCTCTCTATAAGACTGCTCATTTGCAAAAACCCAATCTGTTCCTTCAAAAAAAGCGCAACAGCCACTTCGTTTGCAGCGTTCAGAATACATGGCATATTCCCGCCTGTTTTAATGGCTTCGTATGCAAATGTCAGGTTCGGAAATTTCTCTATGTCAGGCTTTTCAAATGTCAGGTCCTGCACTTCAAAGAAGTTGAGCGGTTTAATGTCCGACTTCAGCCTCACAGGGTAAGAGAAGGCGTACTGTATAGGCATGCGCATATCAGGCTGCCCCAGCTGCGCCATCACTGAGCTGTCCTCAAACTGTACCATAGAGTGAATAATAGATTGCGGATGCACAACCACCTCAATCTGAGAAGGCTCAACTCCAAAAAGCCATCTGGCCTCAATCATCTCGAACCCTTTATTTATAAGGGTTGAAGAGTCAATCGTCACTTTCTCACCCATATTCCAGTTGGGATGAGCAAGCGCCTGTGCTTTGGTGACACAACCAAGCTGTTCTTTCGAAAAAGTACGGAAAGGCCCCCCTGAAGCGGTAAGCCAGATCTTGTCGATTCTGTTGTTACCCTCACCGTTCAAACATTGAAAGATGGCTGAATGTTCGGAATCAACCGGCAAAACAGCTGCTTTATATTTTAACGCGAGAGATGTAATCAGTTCACCTGCTACTACCAGAGTCTCTTTGTTTGCAAGTGCTATGGTTTTTCCTGCCATGATTGCGTTGATGGTTGGTTCCAAACCTGAAAACCCCACCATAGCAGTTAGTACCATATCAATATTCTTATCACGCACCACTTCCCCTACTGCCTTGCTCCCGGCCCATACCTTTATGGGAAGGCTTCTCAAGGCAGATTTTAGCTGTTCGTATTTCGATTCATTAGCTATTACAACAACTTCGGGAAGAAATGCCCTAGCCTGCTCAATAAGAAGTTCCACATTATTGTTGGCAACAAGCGCATAAGCCGCAAACCTACTGGAATGCCCGGCAATAACACTCAGCGCCTGCGTTCCTATGGAGCCGGTTGATCCTAAAACAGCAATATTTCGTTTTCTATCTTCCATACAGAAATGATGTACGTGTAAAAACGTACAAAGATAATAAAAAATAGGGTCTTATTCCTACAGATTGACAGCGGAAATACTTCCCTAAGTGAATTGTGACAGTATCTTCAATGTATCCTCTACGGTATATGTCACAACTGTTTTGCTGCCATTCATCACTGTCCAGCACCTGTTTTCCTCATCCACAGACAGCTCCAGTTGAGCATCTTCTGTTATTTTGTATCCTTTCCTCGATAGTGCCTTTGTGGTCCATCGTGCCATCAGGCCGTCAGGGTTTTTCACACGGGTAGTTATAAACTTATCCAATTGCTTTTGCACCACAAAACTCCCGTATTCCTTATCGAACACGTAAGAACGGTGACGAAACACCTTGTCGAAACTCCCATTTAATACCATATCTTCCGGTACTCCAACGGTAACGCCCTTGCCTTTTTCCATCAACCACAGCTTGTCAGCCACCTGAATAGCGGTCTCCAGTTCGTGTGTTGAGATGAAAATTGTTTTGCCTGTTTCACGTGCCAGCTTCTGCAGCAGCAAAAGGATATTAATACGGTTTGGCAGATCGAGGTGCGAAGTGGGCTCATCAAGCAATATCACAGGAGTATCCTGTGCAAGAGCACGGGCAATAAAAACCCTTTGGCGCTCTCCGTCTGACAGTTCGTATATGTTTCTACCTTCAAAACCATGCAAACAAGCCATCTCCAGGGCTTCAGAAATAATTATATTATCTTCATCGGAAAGGCTTCCCAGCCATCCCGTATAGGGGTCCCTGCCAATGGAGATAAGCTCTCTCACGGTGAATGATGCCACCGGCTGCTGCTCCGTAAGCACAACGGAAAGTAGTCTGGCCCGCCTTTTGGGCGGGATCTCGAGCAAGTTTTCATTATTAAGAAAGATTTCTCCTTGAAAGATAGGCTGAAGGTGGGCAATAGAGCGCAGTAGAGTAGATTTTCCGCAACCATTCTTCCCAATAAGCACAATCAGCTCCCCCTTTTCGGCAGAGAGTGTAAGGCCCGACTGAACTATCACAGCTCCTTTTTTGTCAGGATAACCTATACTTACATTAGAAAGATGCAGAAAAGGCATATCTATTTTTTCGATTTCCGAATTGGAACAGGTAATCATTCACTCATCTATTAACCCTTCAGGCAAATACATTTCAATGATTTTTTTCTCCTCGTCAATGGCAGCAATAAAATCTTCCGTGGCTGGAATAAGCAGCTCTTTATCTCTATCTTTCACAATAAAAAGAGTGTTCAGTGTAGAATCATCTACTTCATCTATTAACCCGAGCACTTCACCATGCTGATTTACAACAGTGTACCCAACAAAGAAATCCCAATTGAGACCATTTTCGGGTATCGCCTGTTTAACTGTTTTGCGAGGAATAAAAACATCTGTATTGACATACTTCGATGCCGTATTCTCGTCGTCTACATCTTCAAACTTCACCCTCGCAGTTCTATCAGTAGTAAATGTAAACTCTTCCACGAAAAAGGGTACGGGAATTCCGTCAATCTCAAGAAGATAATATTCGCAATCAACCTCGGCATACTCAGCCTTACTGAACAGGATGATTATCTCCCCTCTTATCCCGTATGGTTTCTGTGTACGCCCCACCTGAATTATATCTTTTTTGGAGATCATAATAAATTATTTTCTTCGTTGAAACTTGATATTCTTTAGTTTATCACGATTTGTATTCACCTTCACTTCAGAGATAGTATACATAGCCGGATCAATCTTTATTTTTCCTCCCGACATTTCGTACAGATCTTGAAAAATCTTCTCATCATCTACTTCCTTGTTCCACTGTGTATATGATTTTTTCATCTGGTTGAGAAGAAGTTTCAACAGATGATCTTTTTTATCGCCATCCTCCATACTGGCAGCAATCTTTATCATCCTATCCAGAATTTTCCCGTAATGACGGTACTGCATAGAAGGACGGCTGTAATCAAGATGCCCCGGTGCAGTGTTCAACTCTTCCCTGGTTATTATCTCATATGGGTACTCAATGTCAAGTTTAAAGTCAGACATGATAGCCAGATGGTCCCACAAAATGTGTTTGAAATTATTGACATCTCGCAAATGAGGGAACATATTCCCCATTATATCGATGACTGTGTAAGCACATTTTTTTCGCTCTTCGGGATCTTCTATTCCAACACAGTGATCAACCATGTTCTGTATATTACGCCCATATTCCGGCAAAGCCAGTTTTTTTTCTTGTGTATTGTATCTCATCTTATTTTGATCTTTATTCATAATTTTTTCTTCTATATAAGCTCAGGCATAAAGCCTCTTAAAATTATCAATAACAGGTCATTGTCCTGTTTTTTCTATCTTAATTTAAGCAGATCGCCCTCAGCGGGAATATACTCATAATTTTTTTTATTCAACCTGTATAGGTTACGCAACTGAATTCCATACAGCTGCGAGATGCTGTGCATCGACTCACCCACTTGAACCGTATGAAACTCATAAGGCAATACTGCACGTTTATTTTTCTTCTGGAAATATACAATATCTCCTTCATTCAACGGGAAATCCCCGGGAACCTCATTGAACTTCAACAGATCTTTCTCCTTAAACCCGAACTCTTCAGCAATGCTGCCAAACGTATCTCCGTAAACAGCAATAACATAAACCAGGCCATGAGTAATATAAGGCTGATGTGTCCATGTTGCATGTGACATCTCTGCTTTTTTCAGTTCATCACGCTCTTTTCTGCCAACCCCTTTGTGATATTTTTTATCATCAAAGCGATAAAGTTCATAATCCTCAATAAGTTTAATAAGCTTGTTGGCATAAGCCCTGTCTGTAGCATACCCCATCTGCTGCAAACCTCTGGCCCATCCCTTGTAATCGGTTATCGACAATTCAAAAAGAGGGCTGTAGCGTACTCCGCTTACAAGAAACTCAGAGTGATCCTGATAGGAATCTTCAACCTTTGCATAACGGCGGAAACAATCATTCGGCGAATCGTCAGCAGCATAAACACGGGGGCCTGTCCATCCACGATGGCACTTAATCCCAAAATGGTTGTTTGATCTGCGTGCAAGATCGCTCATACCTGCCCCCGACTCCAATATTCCCTGCGCAAGTGTAATTGACGCTGGTATTTTGTATCTTTTCATGTGCTCTATTGCCAAATTACTGTACCTGTCAATATAATCAACATAGGTACTCACTCCGGGCCGTCCGGAAAAACCTGCGGTGACAAATAAAAAAGCCACAACTACAAATAGCTGTAAAATATTAGTATATTTGCGATATAAATCTTGCATTACAATATGAAAGAAATCAATTTAACCACAAAGATAGGTGTTTATCTCATAGAGGAATGCTCTGAAGTAGAAAAAAAACTTATTGAAGCAGCAAAAAACGCCACAAAAAACGCCTATGCCCCCTATTCCGAATTCAGGGTAGGCGCAGCTGTATTACTACAGAACGGCAAAATAGTTTCCGGAAACAATCAGGAAAACGCAGCATATCCATCTGGATTATGTGCTGAGAGAACAACCATCTTCTTCAGCAATGCATCTTTTCCCGACCAAAAGATCGAAGCGATTGCCATTGCTGCCTATTACAACGGAAGATTCACCAATGATGCCGTCACTCCCTGCGGAGCCTGCAGGCAGGTACTTCTTGAAACGGAGAACCGTTTTAAGTCGCCAATAAAAGTATTGATGTACAGCAATGAGGCAGTATATACAGTGAACAGCATAAAAGATCTGTTACCACTTAGTTTTGGAGATAGGTTATTGAAGAGTTAGAGTGGCTTAAAATGATGCTTCGTAAAGCGTTACCAGATACCATTTTTTATCTATCAGTGCAAAATAGTAATCGGCATATATGCCATTGTTAATACCACGTATCTCCACTACAGCTGTATCATTTTTATATCGTACCATCTGACAGTACTGATCGTATGTACGAGTTAAAAAGGTGCTGTCATAAGTCAGATCTAGTAGCTCCCAGTCATATTTTCCAATAGTTTCTTCCATGAGCGCCATACCTTGATGTTTTGCATTTGGAACAACAACCCTTATTGGAAATTTTATGCGTTTTAACTGGAACGACTCTTCCTCACTAAATTTCAGGAGAAATTGATCAAACTCCTCTTCAGCATCTGATGAATCCGATGAAACACCCCGGCCCTTTACAATCTGTTCCTCTTCTTTACCCGAAAAAGAATCTTTCTTGCCCGTCCCCCAGGAACAAGAATTCAGGAAAAGAAGAAACAAACAGGAAAAAACAAGAGCATAAAGTCTCATACGAAATATATTAATTACTGTGAACTATTTTTGGTACAAAGGTATAAAAAAAGTTGATAACCAAACAGTAATGCAATTTTTTTTACAAAATTTCATTTCTTGCTTTTCCCTATAGATTAAAAGAAAATATCCTTATCTTTGTTTTCAAAAGCAATAGCAAATGAATCTTCAAGCGGAAATAGACAATCTGTTCTCCTCCCAGATGAAAAAATGGGAACAGTTGAGAAATGGTATTAAGCAACTCGATGATACTGAAGAAAAAGTGATCACATGGGGAGATGGGTTCAATGTAAAAATACAGTTCAACCCGGCCAGGATGGTCTCCACAAGTGCAAAAATTGACAAAGAATCGATTGAAAATCGCCCCTGCTTCCTTTGCGAAGCTAATCGTCCCGCACTGCAGAAGGGTATACTATTCATGGAGAAATATATCATTCTATGCAACCCTTTTCCTATTCTCGGGAATCATCTGACCATTCCCCTTCATTCACACGTACCGCAACTTATCCGCAACAAGGTGGGTGATATGCTTTCGCTTGCAGAACAACTGCCCGATTATGTGTTGTTTTACAATGGCCCAAAGTGCGGAGCATCGGCCCCCGACCATTTCCATTTACAGGCCGGGCTGAAGTCGCCACAGCTGCTTCAGGGCGACAATGTACTTCGCTCATGCCTGATGATAGAGAGCGGAAATAAAAGTGAGGTGGAAGAACTTTTTGAAGATGTTTATCAGTATCTTCACCATCGCCAGCCGAAAGAAGATGAGCCAATGATGAACATCATCGCCTACATAGAACAAAACAGATACAAACTTAACCTATTCCCTCGTAAAGCGCACCGTCCCAGACAATATTACGAAAACGGCAGTAAACAGCTTCTTATCAGTCCCGGGGCACTAGATATGGCAGGTATGATTATATGCGTAAGGGAAGAAGATTTTAAAAAAATAGGTACACACGATATTGAAGACATCTATTCTCAGGTCTCTTTGCCGGTGATCTGAAAGTAAAAAATAAATTTATTCACACTTGCTCCGTTAAGTTAAAAGGTACGGGATTTAAATGTGAAAAATAAATATGAAAAATAAATATTTACACTGATCGGCACATTTGTGTGATCTGATTTGTAAAGAGTAAAAAAATTATGGTGAATTCAGAAATCATACTGTTAAATATCAATGGAGAAGATAAACCCGGCTTAACAGCTGCCCTTACGGAAATACTTGCGAAGCATGATGCTTTCATCCTCGATATAGGGCAATCGGATATTCACAGGAATCTGTCGTTGGGTATTCTGTTCAAATCGAAAAATAATAACTCGGGTGAGATAATGAAAGACCTGCTCTTTAAAGCATATGAGATGGATGTGAACATCCGTTTTACTCCTATTTCGGCTGAACGCTACTCTAATTGGGTAGGCATGCAGGGTAAAAACAGGTATATCATCACACTGCTGGGAAGAATACTCACTGCCAGGCAAATTGCCGCAGTTTCAAAAATTATTGCCGAGCAAAATCTCAATATCGATAATATTGTACGCCTGACAGGACGAATTCCGCTTGATGAGAAGCAGAGAGCTGCCAAGTCGTGTGTTGAGTTGTCGGTAAGAGGCACTCCCAATAACCGGCAGCAGATGCAGGAAGCATTTCTTGAACTCACCTCATCACTAAATTTCGACATCTCCTTCCAGGAGGAAAGCATGTTCAGGCGTATGCGGCGGCTCATATGCTTCGATATGGACTCTACGCTTATTCAGACCGAAGTTATCGATGAACTGGCAGAGAGAGCAGGTGTAGGAGATAAGGTAAGGGCAATAACCGAACAGGCTATGCATGGCGAGATAGACTTTGAAGAGAGTTTCAGGCAGAGGGTGAAGTTGCTGGAAGGGCTTGATGTTTCAGTAATGAAGGAGATTGCAGAGAATCTACCAATTACCGAGGGACTGGGACGGCTGATGAAGGTGCTTCAGAAAGTTGGATTCAAAACAGCCATTCTTTCAGGAGGTTTTTCCTATTTCGGCAACTACCTTAAGGAGAAATACGGATTCGATTACATGTATGCCAACGAGCTGGAAATTAAAAACGGCAAGCTCACGGGCAACTATCTGGGAGATGTGGTCGACGGCAGAAGAAAAGCCGAATTGCTGCGACTCATCGCCCAGGTGGAGAAAATTGATCTCCGGCAAACGGTAGCTGTGGGCGATGGTGCCAACGACCTTCCCATGCTGGGTATCGCCGGGCTTGGCATCGCTTTTCATGCTAAGCCAAAGGTTAAACAGAACGCAGACCAATCGCTCTCCACAGTGGGTATAGACGGCATCCTCTATTTTCTGGGTTACAAAGACTCAATGCTCGACAGCGAAATGCTGAATAATTAAATTAACGTCTAAAACGCTACGGTATGGATTTTGTAGACATATTATGGAACCGTCTTGATGGTGAAACCGAACTAAAACGGCCATCCAATATACTGGTATGTTTCACTGAAACTGAGACCGGTAAAAGGTTAAGCACTCTTGCTACTTACATTACACCGCAGAGAGCAGAAAAATCGTCAATCACTCTTCTTTATTTTGCCATTGATGATAAGAAAATGTTGCAGGAAGAGAATATAATAGTTTGTCAGAACAAAATTCTGAACGATTTCAAACCTAAAGGTGAAAAAAGTAAAATCACTTTTCGTGCTTTCGTAAAAGATTCTGATGACCTTATAGGCGACATCCTGAAAACTATAGAGGAACAAAATTGCAATCTGGTGTTGTTGGGAATATGTCCTGACGAATTCAACCTTTCGCTGGTTGAGAGATATAATATACTGAAAAGCAATCAGTCAAATACCGAAACATTTATACATGAACAGTTCAGAGAGAATGAAGCAGCTACTTTAAAGAATGTCTATTCGCTCATAAACAGGAACACTGTTTCAACTGGAATATTTGTGGACAACGGCATGTCAGAGGTCAGTAAAATTTTTGTTCCGATACTACAAAAAACAGACGTGCACATATTCACCTATGTGTACCAGATAGCTCAGAAAGAGAATGTAAAGATTATGGTCTGGGATGCTATCGGTATCATTCAGTCCGAACCGAAGATGCAAAAACTCTATCAGTTCATTGTAAAGAAAACCGACGGACGGGTCTATTTATGGGACGATGATAAAAAAATTGGAGTTGACTTCATCAGACAGCAAGATCTTGTAATCGTAGGGCTTGATGGGTTGAGCAAATTGATGTGTACTCCGTTGCAATGGAAAGACTCTCTGCCTTCCACACTGATAATTAAAGAAAAAACAAGCTGAAAACAATTATGAATTCATTCGATATTGGGAAAAAACTTGAAATAATCTACTCTCACATAGAAAGAAAGCGACTGAAAGATGCAATTGACTGTGTGAATGAACTTGCAGCGGTGCAGCATAACTGGGCTGTTTCGGAAAAGATATCTGAGCTTGCCACCAATTACCGTTATATGCTTCATTATCTTATTGAGGGTAAGAAAGATCCAGAACATAGACGTATCTACAACAAGCTTATCCGCGACATATATACTGTAGCTGAAGATGCTGCCGAATATCTTCTTCTTCAAAACAGTTCAACCCTTTTTTTCGATAAACAGCGGCTTTTGAATTTACGCACTCCTCTCTCCATAGACGAATACATAGACTTAATTACGAAACAGATTGACACACTCTCTTTTTTGGACCTTCTTGAAGAGGGTCCAGAAAAGCAAAGCCGTGTGAGACAAAATTCACTTGAGCATGAAAATACACTGATTGACTTGTTCTATGCCGTCCTTGTTTCGCCAAAGGCAAACAGCGACCATATTGAATCGTTTCGTAATTTTATGGATGATAACATTATTCCTGTTCACGACAAATGCATGGTTATTTCCGCTATAACGATGAATATTCTGCATCGGTTCGATTCAACGAAAATAGAGTTTATGCTCGACCTCTGCAGGCGTCCCGAGCCGGAACTTGCTGCACGTGCAATTACAGGGCTCATCCCTGTTTTCCAGATATACAACTCACGGATGGAGCTCTATTCCGAGTTAGGTAACAGGTTAAAACTGTTATCCGACGATAAAATGTTCAACCGTAGGTTCATTGCTGCCATAATAGGATTTATCCAGGCACATGAGACGGAGAAAATCACTAAAAAACTTACGGAGGAGATTATTCCGGAAATGATGAAACTGAGTCCCATGATAGGCAAAAAGATCAAACTCGACGAGTGGATGGGAGAAACCGGGTTCGATGAAAAAAACCCAGAATGGCAGAAGATACTTGATGAAACCGGATTGACAGACAAACTGAAGGAGTTCTCAGACCTGCAGCTCGAAGGTGCCGATGTGTTCCACTCTACCTTCTCGAACTTGAAATCATACCCTTTTTTCAATGAAATGGGCAACTGGTTCCTGCCCTTCTATCCCGGTCACAGCAGTATCCGGCAGCTCTTTGCCGACAAAATGGAAGGGGCACAGTTCATTGAAACTATGTCGGGTTCAGCAATGATCTGCAACTCCGACAAATACTCGTTCTGTTTCAGCATTATGATGATGCCTGAGGAGTATCGCAGAATGATGATATCGCAATTAGGAGCTGAAAGTGAAGAGATTAAAAAGATGCAGGAGGAGGAACAGGCACTTAAACCTCATCAAAAAGAGGAAACCATCTTCAAACAGTATATACAAGATCTCTACCGCTTTTTCAAACTTTTCCAACGCCGTACTGAATTCATTGATATTTTTGGACTTCCACTCAATTTTCACCGGATAAAAGCGTTCCATCCAATTGTTATGCAACCCGATCATCTGGAAAAGATAGCCCTCTACTATTTCGAAAAAAACAATTTCAACGAAGCTGTATCTACATATACCATGCTTGCCAATACTAGGTTGACAAAAAGTGAGATATGGCAAAAAATAGGATATTGCAAACAGATGCTGGCAGATATAAACGGTGCGCTGGAGGCCTATCTGCATGCCGACTTGATTGAAGAAAATAACACATGGGTACTTAACCGAATAGCACACTGTTACCGTGTGTTGAAAGAACCTGAAACAGCTCTGGAATATTACCGAAGGCTTGAACAATTCCGCCCCGATGACCTGAATATTCAGCTCAACATCGGGCATTGCCATATGGAGTTGAAGGAGTATGACAAGGCGCTTAACTTCTACTTTAAGGTAGAGCTGATAGACAGCAACAATACTCGCGCATGGCGGTCAATAGCTTGGTGTGCTTTCCTGTCGCGCAAGTTCGATGTGGCACAAAAATATTACAGGCAAATACTGGAAAAGAAAGCAAATGCGCACGATTATCTCAATGCAGGTCATGTAGAGCTCTGTCTCGAAAATATTAAGGGAGCTGTTGAATATTATAAGTTGTCTCTGCAAAATACAGGTAGCTTTGAAACGTTTCAATCCATGCTTGACGAAGATGAAGAAGAACTTCAGGAAGCAGGAGTAAACACTGGCATTCTACCTGTTATCCTTGATAAGATAAGATATGACGAGGGACTGTAATATTGTGAATCAATATCTTATCTATATAATCCATTTTTCTCAATAAAGTCATACACTACAGAAGGGACAAAGGCCCGCATGTTTTTCCCTTCTCTTATACTGTTTCGTATAAAGGTAGATGAGAGCTCCATTATAGGAGCATTTACCTCATGAACAGATTTGTGAAATTTATCAGGAATATTTATTCTTTCACCCAAACGAGGATAGATAAGGATCTTATATTGATCAATTATACGTTCATAATCTTTCCATTTGTCAAACTTTGTCCAGTTATCCCCTCCTATAATAAGCGTGAAGTTTTTGTCGCGATGGATGTTTGTAAGTTTTGTCAGCGTATCTATTGTATAAGAGGGCCTGGGCATATGGAACTCCACGTCTGAGACAACCAATTGGCTGAACTTATCAAGTGCCTTTCGCGTCATCTCCAGACGGATATCATCATCCAGCAGATCAGCAACCTCCTTCAGCGGATTATGCGGAGATACCACAAACCACACCTCATCTATATATGTAAATTCTCTAATATAGTTAGCCAGTATCAGATGGCCCGCATGTATGGGGTTAAAAGATCCTGAAAAAATGCCGATTTCACGTTTTTGCATCCTATTTTGTTTTTTGTTTTTGAACCCACTTGAAAAAATAGTCCTCTGCATAAAAGTCTTTATATTGGCCGGCTAAGCATATAAAAGTCTCTGGGGTAAGATATTTCAAGGTAATTCATTATTGATAGGGCGGAAGCTTATCAACTTTTCCTCAGGCCATTCACTATACTTTTTTCTTGAAGATGGAGATAATCCAAAGCAGCAGTATTGCTCCCACGAGCGAGATAACAAGGTTGCCGGTTATCCCGTTACCAGTAGTGATACCCAATAAACCAAAAACCCATCCTCCCACAATAGCTCCTGCAATACCCACCACAACATTAATAATAAAACCGAAACCGCCGCCTCTCATCAGTTTGCCGGCAATCCATCCGGCTACTGTACCCACAATAATCCACAATAACCAATTCATAATTAATATTTTTTGTTGTTAATACTATGTGATTTGCTGATAATAAGAGTTTCCACTATTTATAAACACACCTTTGAATGAAATTGTTTAAAATTATTTAAACATAATAATAATAATAATAACTTATGCGGGAAACGGATTAATCTGAAAAGTATTCTATTGAAAAACAGGAAGTAAAGAGTGTAATCCAAAAAATGGGTTACGATTTGGAAACGAGCGGATGTGGTTCATCTGCATCGGATTTCATTGAGGAAATGAACACTTGTTTTGTGTGACAAAGTTAGATAATTGAATTGGAAAAATCAAGCTAAAGTAAAAAAATCTCTCAAAAAACAATCGAAATAATTTGGTATTTCATCTACTTTTTGTATTTTTGGAATCAAAAAATAAAACACAGATTTTGAGACAATTACCATTCATGTTAATCATAGTCCCGATTATTTCTTTTGCTTGTATCAAAGTGTATAGCCAAGATAATTTAAGAGCTGTAACGTTGGATGAAGTTGTGAATATTTTGTCTTTGAAGTCATCCGCTGCACAAATAGAAAAACTTAACTACCAAAACGAAATTCTTCAGTTTGAAAATTACAAAAAAAGCTTTCTTCCCTCTATTTCGCTGAATATCAATCCCGTAAACCCCAATCGTTCCTTGCGTTTGCTGCAAAAACCATTTGACGGGAGTTATTCATACATAGAAGATTATTCTAATAACAGCAGTATCGGCATTTCGGTTCGGCAGAAAGTGGGAATTACCGGAGGCGAATTTAATGTCGGAAGTAATATTAATTATCTAAATGAGTTTTCGCAAAAAAGGAATAGTTTCAGTACCACTCCTTTCTCAATCGGTTATTCGCAACAACTGTGGGGCGGAGGGAAGTTGCACCGCTTGGAAAAAGAGATAGAATACGCTAGAAATAACATAGCGATAAAACAATATTGCACCAAAATTTCCCAAATCCAATAGCAAGCCCTTACACTCTTTATGACAGCTTTGCTTGGAAAAATGGAACAGGATTTGGCTCTGAAAACCACCCAAAGTAACGACACGCTACTGCATCTTGCACGAATCAAATTGGATAACGGACACATTACGGAGTACGATCTAAGACAAATTGAACTTCAATCGCTCAATGCGCAATACGCCTACGAAAACGCTGTTAAAAACCACACCGAAGCTAAAGAACGCCTTTTCGTTTTCTTGGGAATAAGCCATTCGGATATATCCATTCCCATTTTTGACGTTCCCATAGCCGTTGATCCACATTCTGTGCTATTTTACGTGAAACGCAACAACCCTTTCTACCAACAGCAGGAAATCCAACAGTTGGAAGCTGAAAGGAGTTTATTTTCTGCCAAATTAAGCAACCGCTTTAACGGAAACATCAGTTTGAATTATGGTGTAAACCAATATGCCGATAATTTTATGGATGCTTACCGAAATGGAAATACACGGCAATCCATCGTCATCGGCTTTCAAATACCCGTTTTTCAGTGGGGGATTAACAAAAACCGCATTCAAATAGCCGAAAATAATTATAACGCAGTCAAACTGGGTATTGACAAGCGAATGCGTGAATTTGAAAACGAGATAAAAGAGAACGTAAACAACTACAATTACTCCGTGAAACTCTGGCTGACAGCCGAAAAAGCCTACCAACTCTCGCAAGAACAATACCGGATGCTTATACAGAAATTTTCGCTCGGCAAAGTGTCTACTTATGAACTTACAGCTGCTCAAAACGGCCAAAACAGTACAATGCAACGTTACTATACAGCTATTAGAGATACATACAGCAGTTATTTTATATTGAGAACGATGGCGTTGTATGATTTTAAAGAAGATGTAGAATTGGAGGAAATTTTAGTGAAAAATGATTAACGAAGCCAACATAAGAAAATTAATAGACTACACGTTGCTCAACGCCTGCTCCATAAACTCATCAGGTTTATACAACGGTAAGGCTGGTATCGCGTTAGCTTTATTTGAAGCAGCACGGTATCTACAGGATGAATATATTGAAGAACAAGCATTTGACCTGCTACAAGAGGCGTTAGTGAACAAAACGGAGGATATAAGTTTTGAGAGTGGATTGAGCGGGATTGGTTATGTTTTACTTTATTTGATTGAATATGAGTTTATTGAAGCTGATTTTGACGAGCTTTTTGAGGAACAACTAGAAAAGATTTTAGCTGGTTTCGAGAAACTAAAAGAAAATCCCGACGTTTTGCTGAATTCTATCCGAATGAGCTATTTCTTAACATCAGTCCAATCTTTTCATAAGGTAAATAATCGGATGGATAAATCAATAAAAAGTATCTTCGAAGCCAATGAACTTTATTTAGCCATTCAGTTTTTTGACTTTAAGGATATAGACTACATCAACAATAAAAGCACGGTTTTAGAGCGATTGGAAATTTATCTGCAAATGGTTCACAAGTGCCGATACGCTGATTATTCCCGTGTGGTATTGGATGATTATGCCGAATTGTACAGAAGCGGACGGATTATGAGTTCGTCCAAGGTAGCTTACTATTTGGGAAAAATAGATACAGAAGGTAAGTACAAAGATGTGATTGAAAGCAATAGATGGTATTCTGATTTTAACAACGTTCAAACTCTTACATTGAGAGATCGGATAGACCTTTCACATCTAAGTGGGGATACCAAGGCTTTGCAAGAGATTATTTCAGTAGAAAATGTGGAAAATTTACAAAAAGTAATCTTACAAACTATTCCAAAACCTGCACTTGTAGCCGGATATGAACAGGGTATCAGTAGATTGCTGATTTATTTGACAAGTAATAAATCTATCTTATTTTAAAAATATATGTTCTCAATCAACCTCTACCTCATCGACATGTCTCACGCCTCCAACACCTCCGGCGTGGATAGATACGTGAGTACGCTTATTGGTGGACTGCGGGAATACCCGGAAATAAAGCTGCATTGGATACACTTGCGAAATGACGATAAATTGCTTTTCCCGAAAGAAGAAAAGATTGAGCATTACGTCAAATACAGCATCCCGATGCCGCAACAGTACAATACTATTATTGCCGAGCGGTATTGGATACGAAAATACAACGAACAAGTTTATCGCCTAACAAAACATCTTTTTGAAGGAAAAGAAAACTGCATAATTCATCTCCACACGCTTAATCTGATAGATTTGGCGGTTTATATTCGGGAGCAAATTAGCTGTAAAATAATTACACACCTGCATTGCATTCCTTGGAAAGGGCTGTACAATAGTGATAAAAAGCGTTTCAACAAGCTCTACGAACTAACTTACGAGGACAATAACTTGGCAGAAAAACCCAATCCCGAAATCTATGTAACAAATAACTGCGAATTACAGTCATACGCCGCTCCCGACACTTTGGTTTGTGTAACGCATTGTGACGTGGATTTTCTAAAAGACTGTATTCATCACTATACTGAAAACATCCACGTGATACCTAACGGAATAAATGATGTTACAAATCAAACAGTAAAGCGGAAAAATAAATCTAAAATCGAAAAGTTTCACTGCCTATATGTAGGTGTAGTAAGCGAAAGCAAGGGAGTTTTATATGTTCTCAACGCCTTGCGTTTGGTAAAGCAGCAAGGCTAAAAAGTTTCGCTGACAATTGCCGGAACCTGCAATCCGCAGTTCCAAAATAAGCTGAAACAAGACTTTTCTGACTTGGAAGTTGATGTGAAAGGCAGAATTCCTTTTGACGAATTAAAAAAACTTTACGCTCAATGCGACATTGGAATTATAGCTTCTTTACAAGAACAAGCAAGCTATGTAGCTATTGAAATGGCTATGTTCGGGCTTCCCATAGTAAGCACAGCAGTGGATGGTCTGGACGAGATTTTTACCGATGAAATTAATGCTCTTAAAGTACACACGAAGTTTTCTCCCGTTTTCGGGCTTTCGGTAGATGTGGAGATGATGGCCAAACAAATTGCCAGACTGATAGAAGACGAAAAGTTGAGAGCTGTATTAAGTCAAAACGTGCGGAAACTTTATGAGCAAGAACTGAATTTGGATTTGATGATTGATAGAACGATAAGCGTGTATAAAGAAGTAGTTGATTAAGATATGAGCAAAGATATGGAGAGAAAAGAAGGCGTGGCAATATCCATTGTGATGCCTACCTACAATGCAGGGAAGTATATCCGTGAAACGGTGGATAGCATTATTTGTCAGTCATTCGCAGATTTTGAGTGCATTATCATAGATGATGGCTCCACAGATAGCACATGCGATATTATCTGCTCGTACGATGACGAGCGTATTGTTCTGATTGAAAACCGACACGATTTTATAGGTTCATTAAATATCGGATTAGAAACTGCTCGCGGCAAATACATTGCCCGGACGGACGCAGATGATATAATGCACCCAGACAGGCTGAAAATTCAGCACACCATTATGGAGACCGAACCAAGTATAACCGTATGTAGCACGTGGATGAGGCAGTTTGGAGAGAAAATGCCTGCAGGGAAAATAGCAGGCTCATTAACCGGAAAGGTAGAATATCCGCTTTTGGCTTTTTTACAGGGGAATTTTGTATTTCATCCCACCACAATGATACGAAAAAGCTTTCTTTTCGAGCATCAACTCCAATACGAAAATTATTCCCACGCCGAAGACCTAAAACTTTGGACAGAAATAGCAAAACTTGGGGGATTGTTTTACGTGGAAAATCAGCCTTTGCTTTATTACCGCATTTCCGAAACACAAGTTACTAACCAGAAGCGCGATGAACAGAAAGTCACAGCAGAGCGGATATTGCTTGAAATAGTAAATTATCTTTTGGATAAAAACAAAGATAACTTTCCGATACTGGCTGAAAGTTTTGCAAGTTTGAGTAAGCTGCAAGCAGATAATCTTCTTGATTTTAGGGAAGTCTTGGATATTACACGAAGAATAATTCTAAAAAATAAAAACAAGCTGCAATTGTCTTGAATAAATCAATCTAATTATGAGTCCCCTCCGATTAGTCTTTTTTGCTGTAAATCTCACAAAAGCACCATTGATATCCAGTGAGTTGCGACTTACTGAAATCGGGTTTTGGGGTTTTTGTAGCAGACTCAATTATTAATATTAAAATTTAATTTTCATGAAAAAAAGAAAAGTAACAGTAGAAAGTTTAGCTGAATTAGCTAAAAGAATGCCGGTATTGAGTGAAAGTCAGCAAATGGCTTATGTTGGAGGATATGATGCCAATGATTGCTGGTGGAGATGTGTCTCATATTTAGATAGTTGCGGAACTGACTATAGTGCAGACGCCGCAATGGCAATTGCAAGCGGCTATTATGGAGATAATTTTGATGAAAACAATTATGATTTTTCGGGAAGCGGGCACGACCATAAAGATTTTGCTTCTAACTATTTTAGTGGTTCAGAAGGAAATCATTGTAAAGGTCAAATTTTAGTCTTTGATCCAAATACAACTCCGGGGTGGTCTGGCAATGGTACTTCGAAGCATGCTGTAATCATTAATGGGTATGACGCATCGGGAAACATGAATATATTTGATCCTCAAACAGGAACAAGTTCGACAATAAATAAATCTGATTTATCCGGCGCATTTGTGGTAAACGTAAGATAAAAGACTATGAAGAAAACATCAATTTCAATACTAATCGTGCTTTTCTCATTCAGCTTGCAGCTGCACGCTCAAGAAGCGCAACAAAAATCTACGCAAAAGTTCATAGAAGAAAACAACATTCCAAAGTTGAGGTATGAAAAATTTTGGGACATTTTGGCGAAAAACTATATTTCTTATCATCCGAAAGAAGATTGGAAAGTCATATCAGACACGCTGACTTACGTGTTTGATAAAGACTCTTGCTATACAAGAAATAAGATGCAAATGAGAAATGGGGTGTTGTCTTATAAAGATGGAAAGTGCTTGTTAGCCATTTCACCTGCCTTTAATCCCATGGGTGGCAGAAAGTTGCCTATGCCTTATAAACTTGAAATTGCTAAAGAATACATATTCTCCCGCATAGGCAGCATGTTCGGTTTTGGAAAACCTCTCCGCTCACTTACGAAACAGGAATTGAAAGACGCAGAAATGTTAGTTACGTATTATCCTGCCGACACGGCAAAAGCCATTTTTAACGGTGTGTCCATGTTTGTTTATCCTTTAAATTTCAAAGGAGAGTACTGTCAGAATATATATCGTTATGGGAGAGGAGTTGTGGTTATTGGGAGACACAATGTTCCTCTATATCTTTATTTTTTTATGACAGATGAGAGCATCGCGGATTTTGACAACTATCTTGCCGAATTAAAGGGTGTGTTTACTTTTCAAGATATTGATATATCAAACTACCCCTAAGAGCCAAGATTACTTATGTTTATTAATCTCAAGCTGATTATTAACCACTTATATCTCAATAAATGAATAATTGTTTTCTTTCATCAGTAGATTCATTTGATATGAAAAACTGGCATGGAACTTTATCTCACATAACTAACTCATTAGCGAAACAAAATTCTATCGAATGGATTTGGGGGTATTATAAAATACTGAACCAAATATTTTTACAAAATAAAAACAAGCTGACGTTGGCTTGAAAATCAATCTAATTATCAATTTTAAATTCAATTATTTATGAAAAAAAGAAAACTAACAAGAGAAAGTTTAGCAGAATTGGCAAAAAGAATGCCGGTGCTAAGTGAGGAAGTGCAGAGTTCCTGCATTGGTGGAGGTACAGTGAAAATTACAGTTAATCGGTCTTTTTATGGAGACAACTCTACAATGAGTTATTTTTTAGCAACAGCTTATGATGATGACGGGAACGTCGTATCATCTATGTCTGGTATGTTTTTAGAACCAACTACCGATTACGATCAATGTACAACTTCAGGTTCTGATACAGCCATTAAATATGGAACGTACGATGTAGTGCCCAGTACATATCATGGACAATCCGGATATTATGAAGTAACTGGTGTGGATGGTCGTACGGGTATTAAAATACATGCGGGGAACACAGGTAATGACACCGAAGGATGTTTGTTGCCGGGTACATCAGGAACTTATAATTCTGAAACTGGAAAGTCTACAGTTTCAGAAAGTCGAAAGAAATTAAATGAATTAACGGATTTTCTTAATCAATACGGAGATAGTGGTATAACAATACAAATTTCTGCTTAAATGAATTATTATGAAAAACAGGACATTATTTGCAATAATCTTTGTAGTATTGGCTTCTTTTGCCAGCAAATCCCAAACTTTTCTTGTAGATACTGCAAAATTAAACAGCTCTTTTAGGGAGTTAGTTGATAAACCTAATACTATAGAACGTCAGAAAGCTTTTTTTGATGCCTTCCCGAATACGTGGATAGAGTTTGTAACAACATATCAATATGTGTCGAAAAAGGATTATGATTTAACCATGTATCGGCTTGCTCAAAAACAAGTAGAAGCTTTAGGAGGAAGGGTTACTCTGATTAATGACTCTCTTTATTGTAGGAAAATAGTAAATGTTGCTATAGGAGGTCTTTTGGATGCTGATGCGCCAAACTATTACAAAAATTTATTACACAAAGTTATGTGGAATAAAATGGATGTGATGCTATATACCATATCTCAACTTCGCAAAGGACATCAAATGCAGTTTTGGCAGTTCTATTGGTCAAGCAATGTAAAAAGCAAACCTTTAGAAACAGAGTTCTTTCGTTTATCAAAGTTAAACATAGACTCTTATCCTGAAGAAATGAAAATAATGAAAATCGCGTACGATTATTTTTATGATGGAGTAAATATTGATGGAGGATATTTGAAAGAATAACTCTTTAAACCTCTTAAATACAAAGGTTTGGAGAGGAGTGTTTATAGCTCCTCTTTAAACTCTTTGTTGTTATTTTTGATAAAAGTATTACAAAAAAAGTACATGAGTCATAAAGTCGTATTTCTTTCAACTCTATCTCCCTTTAACATTAAGAATTGGTCGGGTACTTTGCTCCATATTTCAAGTGCATTGAGCAATCAAAATGCCATAGAATGGATTGGACAGGATATTTTAAAGGCACTAAATAAATATAGTTTTAGAAAAACACCTTATCCTGAAACATATGCAAAATTATTTGGTAAAATCCTATCCGAAAGAATAAACAGATGCAGCTATGATGTAATAATAGTTCGTGACTACTTTTTGGGGGCTTACTTAGAAGTAAAAGTACCTATTATTTATATCGGCGATACCACTTTTCGGTTATTCAAAGAGAATATGAGAATACTGTCTGCGGAATTTGAGAAAACAGCTGATAGTGTTGAAGAAAGGATGATAGTGAATGCGGACTGTATTATTTTCTCATCTGATTGGGCAAAAGAAAGTGCCGTTAAAGACTACAAATGTTTTGAGAGTAAAATTCACATTGTTGAGTTTGGAGCAAACATTCCCTCTCCATTGGAGTATCAAATAAATATACGGACAGAGATTTGTAATTTGGTCTTTATCGGTAAAGAGTGGAAAAGAAAAGGAGCCGATAAGGTTATTGGTGCTTACCGCCAATTAAAACAATGCGGGTTTAAATGTCAATTAACTATCATCGGCTCAACTCCGGAGCAAAAATTAGAAAGTGATGATAATCTGACTATTATTCCTCATTTAGATAAGTCGAAGAAAGAAGACTTAGACAGACTTGACGGTATTTTAAAGAACTCACATTTTCTTATTCTTCCAACTAACTTTGAGCCATTCGGCATCGTCTTCTGTGAAGCCTCTGCCTACGGCGTACCCAGCATAGCAGCGGATGTGGGCGGAGTAAGCCAGCCGATAAAGGAAGGGAAAAACGGTTTTCTTTTACCGCCGGATGCTACGGCAGAAGATTATGCCGAGAAAATAAAATCGGTATTCTGCGATAAAAAAAAGTACATCGAACTCCGCAAATCGTCCCGCCAAGAATATGAAACACGACTAAATTGGGATGTGTGGGGAGAGAAAGTGAATAAGATTTTGGAAGAAACGGTAGAAAATTATAACAGATGACAAATAACAACTGCAATAAAAACGAACAAAACACATCGTCATCCATGCTTACTCAGGGTATAATAGAAGAAAGACTGCTGAATGAACGAGATGAGCAAGACGAAATCAATCAAAAATCAGAAGAAGTACAAGCTATTATAGACCGTATGCCTACCTACTGGGTAAAATGGGTGGCATTGTGCGTAGGCGTGCTGGTGGGCGTTATTGTGTTGCTCGGCTTTCTGATACAATATCCCGATACGGTGGACGGACAAATCTCCGTTACGGCAACTACTGCCCCTGTTCGTTTGGTGGCAAACAGCAATGGCCGCATCAATTTACTCCAAACCAACAATTCCCAACTTCAAAAGGGGGATGTCATTTCTTACTTGGAAAGCGGGGCCAACTACAAACATATTCTTTGGGTGGAGAATGCAATCAACTCACTTAATGAGAATGCAAGAAATTTTATTACACTTCCCGACACATTAATTCTTGGCGAAGTTAGTTCGGCTTACAATGCCTTTCTGCTTGCTTACCTGCAATACGAACGTGTGCTAACTTCCGATATTTACGGTACGATGCGTCAAAACCTGCAACAGCAAATCCAGTCTGACGAAGCCGTAATAGCTAATCTCGATAACGAGATGCATCTCAAAAAACAAATCCTCCACACTTCTGCCAATCAACTCCGCAAAGACAGCTTACTCCTTTCCGCCAAAGGCATCAGCGAACAAGAATACCAACGGCAGCATACCGCCCATCTCTCACTGCAAGAAGCACAGCTCAACCTGCAAAGCAATCGGCTGATGAAACAATCGGAAGTCAGTCGAAACCAATTGGAAATTCAACGCATTCTGCTTGAAGAAACAGAAACCAAAGAAAAAGCCTACTCCGACTTTATTACCCGCAAAAACGAACTTTCAAATGCCGTAAATCTTTGGAAAGAACGATACCTGCAGTATTCGCCTGTTGAAGGAGAGTTGGAATACCTCGGATTTTGGCGTGATAACAGTTTTGTGCAGGCCGGACAGGAACTTTTTTCCATTATCCCCGATAAAAACAATATCTTGGGCGAGGTGATGATACCTTCATTCGGTGCCGGAAAAGTAGAAACAGGACAAACCGCCAACGTAAAAATCAACAACTACCCTTACGACGAATACTGACTGATGAAAGGCATGGTAAAATCCGTTTCGCGCATTACCAATAAACTGAGAACTCAGCAAGGCGATGTGGACGCCTATTTGGTACTTATTTCATTTCCCGATGGCACGGTAACCAATTTTGGGAAAACGCTTCCACTTGATTTTGAAAGTAAAGGAACAGCCGAAATCATTACCAAACGCAAACGCTTAATAGAAAGATTGTTTGATAACTTAAAGGCAAAAGGAGAAAAATAAGATTATGCTCTTCCACCGTTTCCCCGTAGAATATCAGATGGATTCGCAAGATTGCGGACCGGCATCGCTGAAAATCATTGCCAAGCATTTCGGCAAGTTTTATTCCTTGCAGTTTATGCGCGACCGCTGTGGCATAACCAAAGAGGGTGTGTCGCTGCTCGACCTCAGCACCGGCGCCGAAAGCATCGGGCTGCGTACGCTCGCCATCAAATGCACCATTGATGATGTGGTAAACAGCATTCCTTTTCCCGCCATTGTGTTTTGGAAAGACAGCCATTTCGTGGTCGTTTACCATTCCGATAAAAAGCACGTATGGGTTTCCGATCCCGCCAAAGGACGTATCAAATACAGTCACGAAGAATTTCGCCGAGGCTGGTATCAAAAAGGTGAAAATCAAGGCGTACTGCTTGCCGTAGAACCTACCGCTGACTTCAAAGACAGCAAAGCCGAGAAAGAGCAAAAGCGGAACAGTTTTGCAAGCATACTGAAATACTTCTTTCCATACAAACGCAACTTCGGGCTGATTTTTGTGATTATGCTCGTGGTTACTGCCCTACAAGGGATGTTGCCTTTTATATCCAAAGCGGTCATTGATGTGGGCATTAAAACTTCGGACGTGAAATTTATCAATATGATGCTGATTGGCAATATCAGTATCTTGTTGAGCGTGATGATTTTCAACGTACTGCGAGATTGGATTTTGCTCCACATCACGGCTCGGGTAAACATCGCCCTTATTTCGGATTACTTGATAAAGTTGATGAAGTTGCCTGTTACGTTTTTTGAAAACAAACTGCTTGGCGATATTCTCCAGCGGGCGCAAGACCACGAGCGTATCCGAAGTTTTATTATGAATAACTCGCTGGCGTTGATATTTTCCACGCTTACTTTCGTGGTTTTTGCCGTTATTCTTCTGATTTACAATGCAGTTATTTTCTATATCTTTTTAGCCGGTTCCATTCTGTATGTGTGTTGGGTATTGCTTTTTTAAAGCATTCGCAAAAAGTTGGATTGGGAATATTTTGAATTATTATCCAAAAATCAAAGTTACTGGGTAGAAACCGTTTCGGCTATTCAAGATATCAAAATTTACAATTACGAGAAGCACCGCCGTTGGAAATGGGAGGAAATTCAGGCACGGCTCTATCACGTCAATAAGCGTGTACTTGCCGTAACCAATGCTCAAAACTTAGGCGCTCAGTTTGTGGAAAGCATCAAAAATATGGCTATCGTCTTTTTTTGTGCAATGGCGGTAATCAAAGGCGATATCACGTTTGGGGTAATGATTTCCACGCAGTTTATTATCGGGATGCTGAATGGCCCATTGGTACAGTTTATCAACTTTGTAGTGGGTGCACAATACGCCAAAATCAGTTTCCTGCGTATCAATGAAATCCGCCAGTTGGAAGATGAGGAGGAACTGCTATCTATCGGCTCTACTACCATTCTGCCCGAAAAGAAAACCATCACGCTGGAAAATGTCCATTTTCAATACACACAAAATTCGCCTTTGGTGTTGCGAAATATTTACTTACAAATCCCGGAAAATAAAATCACGGCAATTGTGGGCGGAAGCGGTAGTGGAAAATCAACTTTGCTTAAACTTTTAGTGCGGTTATATAAACCAAGCTATGGCGAAATAAAAATGGACACGATTAATGTAAATGCCATCAATCTACGTCAATGGAGGGATATGTGCGGTGTGGTAATGCAGAACGGAAAAATGTTTAGCGATACGATTTTGAACAACATCGTGCTGGATGCCGAGCGAATTGACTATGACCGATTACGTGAAGTTTGTAGTATCGCCCAAATTGAAGACGAAATAAACGCTATGCCAAAAGGTTTCGAGACTACCATCGGTGAAACTGGTCGCGGACTAAGTGGCGGACAAAAACAGCGTCTGCTGATTGCCAGAGCTTTGTACAGAGACCCGAAATTCTTATTTCTAGACGAAGCAACTAATGCCTTAGATACCATCAACGAGCGAAAAATTGTGGATGCGTTGAACAATGCCTTTGAACACCGGACGGTTGTAGTGATAGCACACCGCCTCAGCACCATCCGTAATGCCGACCAAATTGTGGTACTCGACAAAGGTTTTATTGTTGAAGTAGGTAATCACGAAACGCTGATGGAGAAGAAAGGACATTACTTTGAATTGGTATCTTCGCAGATGCAGGCGTAACGAAATAAGCGTTGAGGTTTCTCCCAAGAAATTTCAACGCTCATTTTTCATCTATTGAGTTTCTTTTCAATCAAACCCCTCTCTTTTTTCAGCCTCTCCTCCTGCTCCAAAATCCTCGCACGTTGCTGTAAATAGCAAATAAAAAATCGTCAATTTTTCGTAATTAATTTTCATCAGTTTTGAGTGTTGATTTCTTATAAGAGAGCGGTTGAATGGATATTCCGGTGATATGCACCCAGCGATTCCGGCGATATGCACCCACTTGTTAAACTATCATTTTGACAAAATTACTTCTTTTTTCTCAAACTCTCTCTATTTTTAAATTCTATTCTGTGAGAAGTATGGATCATTCTGTCCATAAACGCATCCGCAATTGTTTCGTCCGAAAAAAGATCGAACCAGTTTGCGGGCGGGAGCTGACTGCTTATTATGGTTGATTTTCGTGCATGTCTGTCCTCGATAATTTCCAAAAAGTGCAGTTGCTGCTGTCTGTCCATTGTCCCTATTCCGAAGTCGTCAATAATGAGCAAATCGGTTTTGGCCAGCTTTTCAAAAAATCGCACGGCAACACCTTCTATCCTTACAATCTTTAGTTTGGAAAGTAATTTTTGCATCCCAAAGTAGATCACACTATAGCCTTGTCGACAAGCACGATCTCCCAAAGCGGAGGCGATAAAACTTTTGCCACAACCGGTTGCCCCGGTAATCAGGATGGAGCCGGCATCACGGATGTAACTGCCGTTTGCTAAAGAAAGAATGAGATTTTTGTCTAATCCTCCGGAAGCATCGAAATTTATCTCTTCAATACTTGCCCGGTAGCGAAACGATGCATTCTTTACCAACCTTGCATATCGGTTTGATTGCCTTTGATCCCGCTCCGCCTGAAGAAGGATTCTGAGGCCGTCCGTAAAAGAGAGTTCATGAATTTTCCTGCTTTCCTGCAAGGCTCCGGCCATGCCCGAAAGCCTCATGCCTGAGATTTCCGATTTAATCTGTTCCATTGTTTTTGTAATTCAATTTGGTTTATGAATGACGGTTCATCCAGCATAATATTCCCTGCCTCTGATGTTCCCGTGTTTTATATTGTTACTGCCCTTTGGTATTTCATCTGCCGACATATTAAGCAGATAAACCCTCGTGTCGATGATTTTCTTGATGGACTGGTAAGTGTATATGCCGTTATCCAAGGCGTAGCGGCAGACTCTTTCGAAAACAACCGGATCTGTTTTGCGCTGCAGGCTCAGCAGTCCGTCACAGCGACGATACTGTATCCCGGGAACTTCGGACTTGTCAAAGAACAGCCGAAACAGTTCCGTCAGGCACTGTGAACGTTTTGAAGCCTCTTTGATGTAGAACTCGGGGCTGCGGTTGCGGTAGAAATTATGGCTGGATCCCATGTGATCCTTTTCCGTGGTGTAACCCGGCTTCAGCGAACGGCGGTGTGTGGCAACGCATTCCCCTCTGACGAATATACGCACCAGTGCGCGGGTATAGATGATTTCAGCCTTTTCCCCGATGTAATGATAGGGAACCGAATAGTAATGTTTGTCACGGGCAAGATAGACGCAGTTGTTCTCACTCACGGTAAGACGCGCATAATATTTTACTTCAAATGCCTCACGGGGAAGTTTTTTGAGTAGGGGATGCTCTTCTGCCAAAAACTTCTCCTGCCTGCAATATTCCTTCTGTTGCATGCGGGTCTGGTTGTGTTCCCGCGTTTTTTCGGCAAAGGCGGCATTTACCTGCTCAAGAGAGAAGAACCTCCTGTTGCGCAGTTTGGCATAAATCCGCCGGTAAGCGATCTTTACCTCATTCTCCACGGCGGCCTTATCACGCGGTTTTCTCACGCGCGTAGGGACAACAGCGAAGCCGTAGTGATTGGCAAAATCCTCCATGATCCTGTTTATTTCGGGTTCATAGCGATCAGCCCTGACTACCGATGCTTTCAGGTTGTCGGTAACTACGATCTTGGGAGATCCTCCCATGTGGTTCAGACAGCAGCCCAGAGCATATAAAAAATCATCGCTGTGCTGGCTGGGAACGGCCATGACAAAAACATAGTTGGAATAGGGCATGCAGGCAACAAACACCTGTGCCTCTATCAACTCACCCGTTTCCCGGTCAACGTATGAAAATGTGTCTCCGGCAAAATCCACGAAAAGCTTTTCTCCCGGATAATGATCAAGGATGCTTTCCGGTTTGCGCGCTTTCAGCAGTTGCCCCAAATGAAAACAAAACTGGGAGTAACCATATCCGTCCGGATATTTCTCCTTATACTCCTGCCACAGCAGGTAGCGTGTCACATGAGGCCGCTGAAGCTCTTTTTCTAAGTATGCAATCTCGCTTTTGAACGCCTCAAAGCGCTCTTCCTTATAAGCAGGGGTACCGGCAAAAAGTTTGCTCTCTAATACAGGATCATCCAGAGCCAACAAATCCTCTATACGGTATCCGTGATTTTTGACCCTGTTCACATAGTTATTCACAGTTCCCTTGTACAGCCCCAGTTTATCGGCTATACAACGATTGGAAAACCCTTGCGCATGCATGCGCAGCGCTTGTTTTACTTTACTCGTGTTAATAATTTTTCCTGCCATATGATTATGCGATTGAATTGAAGAATCACACAATCATAAGAAAAATAATCAACAAGTGGGTGGGTATGCTCCGGAATACGAAAATTGCTTGAAAAGTAGCAACGCTGTAAACAACCTGCTTTATATAAGGATATTAAATTGAAAAATTGGGTGCATATGCTCCGGAAAAGGAGGCGCGCGCCCTTTTTACCCTTATTTTTAGCTTACCTTATTTACATTTTGCTCCTTATTTAATACAAATACATGATGAAATGTCAGATTTTTAAAAATTTACCTTCTTTCTGAATTCCGCTTTTTTTACCGGAATCTGGGTGGGTATGCTCCGGATTATCCATTTCTTAAACCAAGAGAAAAAACAAAGAAAAACAACTACAAAAAACTCTTTCCAACCTGCTGAAACGCCTGTGGGGAAATGGATGATAAAAAAGAGAGGAAAAGAGGGCGAAACGCCGACAGGCAAAGCGTTTGAGGGCAAAAAGGTGTATTTAAATTCTTTTTTTAGCGGCTTCGCCGCTCAAAAGCCCCCCCTTTTATCGCAAAGCGATTGCATTAAAAAGAGAACCCGCTTTTTGCGGGTTCTCTCTAATTATTTAAGCCAATGTGTATTGTTTTTGTTATTAGTACATTGACCAATTTATTATTATGTTTGCCTGCTTGCCAATTTTGCATTAAATTTAGTGCTTTTAGTCCTGCTTTTTCAAAAGTGGTTAATTCGTCTGCTGTTTTGTTATAAATTCTCGCACCAATTAAATGCCCTGCGGTATCAATAACGAACTGGACTCGTAACTTTGTGTGTATTTCCTCACTTTCTGAAAAATTATATTGAAATTTTTCGCTAAAATCAGTCATAAAAGCTACTTCTCCACCATTATAGTTGGGCATTTTTTCAACAAAAACATATACATTTCTCTGCGTTAAGCTGTCGTATTGTAAATTTTCTTGTTGCCCTTTTACCGAATAGCAAGAGTGCAAACAAAACATTATTATAATCAATAAGTTATATTTACTGATTCCTGACAGGTGTTCCGGGCGGATTGTTCCAATAGTTATCATAATATTGTTTGTATAGAGTAGTGTTTTGTTCGAGAGTTAATGAGGGATTGTATTGCGGTCTAAAACCATATCCTTGGTTTTGTAAATCTATCTCTTTTAGCATAAAATTTAACTGTCCTTTTGTCAATGAATTTAGATTACTTCCTTTTTGCCCGTCAATGGTTATCATTGGATAACTCATAATATTATTTACAATATTTTTATCTGTTGTGGAAGTCGACACAAAAGAATTCGGTGCTACTCTTAACAATTCTGTATCCGCTGTTTGTGTTACTTCAAATGGGTGCTCTAATCTCAATGTATGCAACATTTCGTGCGTTGCGTCTGACGCTACGGAAGAAAGCAACCTTAATTCTCCTGCGGAATTATATAAATTTACAGAAGAATTAAAATATGAAGTCATTCCTCCAATATTACCATTCATTTCTCCCAAAGATAAAGATTGTACAATATCAGCATTCCCTTGATAAAAAGTAATAGTTCCCGACATTGTTCCGCCCGAAGATTGAGATATTGTATTATGAAATTGGGTTGAAATAGCATTTTGGTAAGCATTTATCTGAGCTGTTGTATAGTTGCCCAACACAGAGAGATTTAACGTCACATTGATAGTTATATGACCGTTAGCATCTGTAACATATTTCCATTCTCTTCCATCCGGGTCAATAAATCTTACTGGATTATTCCCACAATACACATACGAACTAATCGAGTAATACTTCTCCGCCATTGGATCCACGGTCAGCCACCTGCCAAGGGCGGCGTCATAGTGTCTTGCGCCGTAGTCATAGAGGTCAAGGCTCAACTGCCTGTCCAGTTCCTTGCCGTTGTACCTGTAGGGCTGGTTGGAAGTTTGGAGCCCTTCTCCGAACAGTCCGCCGAAAGGATAGTAGTGGTTCACCTGCTCCACCGTTCCGGCCTGGTCGATCACCACCCGGTTGTTGCCCTGATGATCCTTCAGGTAGTAATGATAGGCCGGAAAAGCGTTGTTCCCGTTTCCCGTCAATGTCACATATCCCTCTTCCGTAAGTATCCGGCTCAGCTCTCCGTCTTCATACATCACATTGCCGCAATAGTCTGTGGTGAGTTCGGAGAAGATTTGTGCGGGAGCCGGCGGCGTCATCACTCCCGTCATCGGGATCACCACCCCCGTCACCGCCGTACGGTGCGTTACGCTTAACTTATCCCCGGCGGCATCATAAACATAATCGATCGTGTTGCCGTTGGCAAACTGCAATCTCTCCGGCAAATTTAACGAATTATATCGGATTTCCACTATTTTTTTGTTGTAATCTTTCTTCAGGTTGCCGTTGGCATCGTAAAGGTATTCGGCGGGTTTATCGGCACCGTCCATGAAATGAAACGCTCCCGCATACAGCGGGCCGGACGTTACCGCGTCGGTGATCTTGGTCACCCGGTTTCCGGTGTATGTGAAAGAGAGGTTGTCGATCATGCCGAAGTCGGCATCGGACGGGGCGGGCTTTTTATCGGTCAGCCCTTTCCGCTGCAGGGTAAGGATGTTCCCCGTCTTGTCGTACGTGAACGATTCTTTATAACCCGCGGGCGGAGCGGTGTAGGCAAGACCGTAGAGGCCGGAGGCAAAGGCATAATCGTCGTAATAGTTCACCGTCAGCAGATCGACCGGCGCAAGAGCGAGGTTCACCGTATATCCGCCCAAAGGGGCGCTGCCGGTGTAGTTGGTTTTGACCACTTCGTTTTCCGTTTCCGGCACCGTTGCCGATTTCCACGTTCCGGTAACGGTTTGCCGCCCGAAGACGTCGTACAGGAAGAATGTCCATTGCCCCTTTGCCTTTTGGTTGCCATCTCGGCTGAAAACGAGACGGTCGGAGCGGTCGTACGTCATCTCCACCGGATCGCAACCGGGCAATTTCTTTAAGATGCAACGGTTTCGTTCGTCGTACTTGTAGATATAGACGCGGTTCTGCAATACCGCATGGGTGTCGGGCCAGGTTGTTGCGGCCGTCAGTGCATCGGCTGTCGTCGGCGGCAACACGTAGCGCAGGTTGCCGAAGTCGTCATACACGTAGTAGGTATCGTGTGCTACCGTACCGTTCATCACCCGCTGCAGCAGCATTTGTCCCAATTTATCGGTAAAGGTGTATCCGGTGTGACCGTCTTCATCGGTTGTTTGGGTGACAAACAGTTCGCAGGCGGCATAGTATCCGTTTCGTTTGAGCGAATTGTCGGAGGCGACGGAATACAGAGCGCAGGAGCATGCTCCCGAAGAGGTGTTGGTCAGATAATCCGTTTTTACCGGACGTTCCGCCATGCGCCATGCCTCCCCCGGAGCGTACCGCTCCGTCACCCGGTTCAGGGGTGAAGGTTCGTAAACGGGATGGGAGTAGGGGGCACTGTCGGAATAAAAGGCCGTCGCCGCCGGTTTGAATGAGGTCGGCTCCATGTATGCTCCCGTACCGTTGCCGGCGGGCACGGGAAGCCAGGCATTGCTTTCCCTGCCCACGCCGTCGTATTCCTGCAGGGAGAGGATATCTTTCCGTAAGGGGGATGCCTCTCTCAATACGGTTTCCACGGGACGTCCCAGACCGTCGAAGTAGTTGATTTTGTCGCTGTATGACGTACCTGTGTCATCCTGCATGGTTCGGGTGAGAAGATATTTTGCTGCACGCTTTGTACAAATATCCTGAGCAATATACCGACAACAAACAATAGAAATAGTCGCTTTATAACCGGTGGTTTAATAGAAACATCAAGAACCCTTTTCAGAGAGGTAGATCTCTATGGTAACATAATCATAGGCAATAATGATATCGATTCTTTCGCAACTTTCTATTCCTTAGTGAAATATCAATCTGATCCTACCAAACATTCCATTCCCCATCCGTTTCAAGTTGAAGCATTGCAGCTTCTGCACTACTTCTATCTTCTAATTTTAATGATATCATGAGTTCAACATCATTTTCAAATCGAATCACAATCTTTTCTTTTTGTTTATCCTCTTTTGCAAAAAGAATTTTTTTATTTATTAAAGATCTCAAGGTGTCACAATAACCGATATCTGTTGAATTGATAACCTTTTTATCAATTCTTATTTGAGGAAAAGTGTAAGCATTGAACACTGAACCATCAAATAAAAATTGAACATAGTCTCTGATAAAAGTTATACCTGACAATTCAAGCTTCTCTAATGACTTCAATATAGGTCTTTTTAAGTTTCGTTTTTCCATAATTTATGTTATTTAGCAGGTATATGCCACCATGGGTTTGAAGGTGATATTGTCTGACCTGTAAAGGGATTAATAGTTTGTCCTGCTTTATTAAAATAAGAACCATAACCCCCAGGATATTGATACTTTCCAGTTGTAATTGGATCCATAAATCTAAATCCCATAGCTTTAGGACTAAGTCCTTTGTCGCCAACTCCCTTTATAAATTGAAAACCTTTTCCACTTGATGCCGGAATAGGTCCTGTCGCACCTCTGGGTACGGGGAAAACTGTTCCTCCTTTACTTACTATAAAATTGGGAACTTTACTCCCTCCCTTTGCTGCATCATCAATAAGATTTACGCCTGCTCTTATTCCACTGCCGCCCAAGTTGTTCAGATCGTGTGCCAGCGTGGCAAACGTCAAGGTAAGCTCTATCGCTTTAAGTCCCCCTTCGACAAATTTGTTGAAGCCTGCAATCCATTTCGGATCATATCCGCCGGCAGCCTGCCTTATGGCCGCACTTACCGGCCCGCTTCCCGAAGTTTGAAAACCTCTTACCGTAACCTCTCCCAACGGGGCGGAGTTATGCCAGTTTCCGAATTGATCTCCGTATCTGAAACTTCCGTCCGCATTTGTTGCATATACGGTTTTGCCAATATAAGTTTCACCCTTTTTTGTCGTCGCTTGCGAGATTGCATTCTTATCCCAATAAATATGCTTATCCCTATTTTCAACCCAGTCATACGACATTCCATCCGGGTCGATACGGTTCACCGGATTATTCCCGCAATACGCATACGAACTAATCGAGTAATACTTCTCCGCCATTGGATCCACGGTCAGCCACCTGCCAAGGGCGGCGTCATAGTGTCTTGCGCCGTAGTCATAGAGGTCAAGGCTCAACTGCCTGTCCAGTTCCTTGCCGTTGTACCTGTAGGGCTGGTTGGAAGTTTGGAGCCCTTCTCCGAACAGTCCGCCGAAAGGATAGTAGTGGTTCACCTGCTCCACCGTTCCGGCCTGGTCGATCACCACCCGGTTGTTGCCCTGATGATCCTTCAGGTAGTAATGATAGGCCGGAAAAGCGTTGTTCCCGTTTCCCGTCAATGTCACATATCCCTCTTCCGTAAGTATCCGGCTCAGCTCTCCGTCTTCATACATCACATTGCCGCAATAGTCTGTGGTGAGTTCGGAGAAGATTTGTGCGGGAGCCGGCGGCGTCATCACTCCCGTCATCGGGATCACCACCCCCGTCACCGCCGTACGGTGCGTTACGCTTAACTTATCCCCGGCGGCATCATAAACATAATCGATCGTGTTGCCGTTGGCAAACTGCAATCTCTCCGGCAAATTTAACGAATTATATCGGATTTCCACTATTTTTTTGTTGTAATCTTTCTTCAGGTTGCCGTTGGCATCGTAAAGGTATTCGGCGGGTTTATCGGCACCGTCCATGAAATGAAACGCTCCCGCATACAGCGGGCCGGACGTTACCGCGTCGGTGATCTTGGTCACCCGGTTTCCGGTGTATGTGAAAGAGAGGTTGTCGATCATGCCGAAGTCGGCATCGGACGGGGCGGGCTTTTTATCGGTCAGCCCTTTCCGCTGCAGGGTAAGGATGTTCCCCGTCTTGTCGTACGTGAACGATTCGTCGTAACGGTCGGGGTTGGCGGCAAGGGAAGCGCCTTCGCCGTAGCGGGAGGAGGTCAGCCGGTTTAATGCGTCGTACGTGAATTGATATCCCCTATCCGCGGTTTCGTCACCCGCCTTCCACCTTATGGCGGCGATGTTGCCGTTGTAACACGGTCGGGAGGGGGTGAGCCCGTTCACCGTCTCGTTGCCGGCGAGCGTCTGACAGAATTTTGTACCGGTGATCCGGGTGAGGTGTCCGCGTACGTTGTAATCGTACGTTTGGGTTTCGACCGCTTCGTGAAACGTTTTCGTTTTCATCCGTCCCGCCTCGTCGTAAGTACAGGCGGTCAGAGTAACGGCCGGGGCGCCGTTCAGTCTGTGCGTAACGGATAGCAGTCGTTCGGCATGGTCGTAGGCGTATTCATATACCTCGGTCAGCGGTAATTTTCCGGGTGCCGAATGCCGGTGCATCCGCCGTTTTACTTTCCCGGTGAAGGTGTAGGCGAAATATTCCTCTTCAAAACCGCCCAAGTGGTTCGACCTGTGGGTCTGTACGATGCGCCCCCGGTGGTCGTAATAGAGGGCCGATACGGTATATTCCGAAGGATCGTCAAGCCGGTAGGTGCGGCTGCCCGTCAGCAGCCCTTTGGCGTTTTCGAAGCGGGTGTCGTAACCCGCGGGCGGAGCGGTGTAGGCAAGACCGGAGAGACCCAGGGTCAACGCATTTGAATTTTCAACAACTGCATCAAAAACTTGTCATCCCATCCGGCTCTGAGACGTTTTGAGACTATTGACCCCTTCAAAGTATCTTGTTTCAGAATATTAAGGGCTATTTTTCTGATGAAAGAAAAGTTGTGAGCAGCTTTTTTTGTTCTTTTTCTTTGTCTGTCTTCGTCAAAGACCATATCCAATGTCCAGTGGAGTTTATTTTCAATACCCCAATGCTGACGTATAAACGTATTAAAGTTCTCTGCTGTGTCAATAAAACTACTAATGTAGAAACGGGGTTCGCTTTCCTGTTTGTTGCACAAATCCCTGTGTGCCATTATTTTAAAAATGCCTTTCAGACCTTGCCACAGATCCCTGTTGTCTATGAACCCCAAATCGGAGATAACTTCACAGGTACGTGTTTCAATACGTCCATGTCCTTTTTCCGTTATACTGTCAGTTGAATCGGATTTACAGCGTTTAAAACTGTCTGTTACCATGAGAGAAAAGTTCTTTTTGATTGCCTTTGACCGAGAGGATGTAATCCGCTTTGTTCTTTATAATTTTTTGGGCAATATTTGTTTGAGTTCCTATCGCATCTATGGTAACAATGCTTCCTTCTACATCAAGTAGATTCAACAGTAAAGGAATGGCTGTAATCTCATTACTTTTCTCATTCACCTTTAGTTGTCCTAAAACCAGATGGTTTTCAGATGCCCAAGCACTTACCATATAAATGGGATTTTTCTCATGGAAACTGTCTTTGGAACCTTTTATACACTTGCCATCCAAGCTAACGACTTCTTTGGTGATATTTTCATTCTTTAAGGATTCAACCCACTTTGATAAAAGCTTCTTCAAAAAGTCTTGGTTGGGTGGCGGAGAATACCCTGTTAATTGTGTCGTGCGAAGGAATGCCGTTGGGCAGTTTAAGGAAAGTCTTTAGAAATGATAGTTTTGTCTTGCCGAAAAGTTCAATGGAATCCCACGATTCAGCTCCGCAAATAACAGCAAGGATTGCCAAAATAATGATATCGAAGAGCAGATGTTTCTTGTTCCGATTGATGCGATGGTCGGGAATAAACTCAAAATATCGATGCAACGAGGTTGACGGCTTTATCATCATATTTTTTTGAAACGTAAGCACCCGATAAAGTCCCCGTTTTAGTTTACATTTTAAGTTTTGATCTTT
>ENA-UOOH01000450-UOOH01000450.1-fermentation-metagenome-genome-assembly--contig:-NODE-450-length-47030-cov-9.955998_pt1 | contig 47030 bp, 55 predicted proteins | sample MGYA00245778_ERZ724025 | MGnify/ENA primary metagenome ERZ724025 (study PRJEB28704, sample SAMN03018313) | fermentation metagenome | biome: anthropogenic terrestrial biome; feature: soil; material...
GCAAATGCGGCAGATGCAACATCGGCAGCGAGTTTATATGTCTCGATGGACCGGTCTATTATCTCAAACAGTTAAGGGATCTACCTCCGGAGTGGTAGATATAAAAATAAACAAATAATTCCGGGGACAGTGAAATGTTCCCCTAAAGGTAGACAGGTTGCAAAAAACCTACTACCAGAAAGGGGAGCATTTTATTGTCCTCGGACTATTGCTGGTAGTAGCTTACTCTGCCCAGTGAAGATAAAAACTATTAGACAGGAAATTGCCTTTTCCCGACTTAGCATATCACAGCTTCACCCTATGACTCTCAAATACAAACCAGCCTGTTTTTCACACAACATTACCCCTTATAGAATACTTGCTCCTCTTAGTTTTAATACCACATTAAAAATATTTTGCAGGGTTTTAATAATCTGATACGTTATTCTTATTGAAGAGGGAAGGGAGGGGATTATGGTTATAAGTGATGAAGAATTGTTGCAGCAAATTCTGGCAGATGATCAGAATGCCTTCCGAGAAATAGTGGATCGCTATAAAGCCTATGTATTTGCCATAATTCTAAACCTTCTTCCGGCCAGCAGCGATCCAGAAGATATAGCTCAGGAAGTATTTATACAAGTTTACCGTTCCCTGCCCGAGTACCGACCCCATAATTTCAAGGCCTGGCTGGGCAAAATTACCCTTAACAAGACGCTGGACTGGAAACGCTCGCAGAGCAAATATAGCCAGCAGGAAAATCTGGATTTTGATTACCTGGCAGATGAAAATGAGAGTCGTGCACCTGACCTGGTATTAATGCAGAATGAAAATAAAACTCGTCTCCATGATATTTGCCGGCAATTATCTCCGGTATACGGAAAGGTAATTCAAGATTACTACTTTGAGTCCAAGAGTTATGCCGAGATTGCGCAAAACGATGGGATAAGTATAAGAACTGTAGAATCCAGGCTCTACCGGGCCCGGGCTATGATTAAAAAACAATGGAAGGAGGAAGGGAGTTGAGGGAAATGCACTTTAGTACCGATGAATGGCAGGCTTTTAAACGAAAGACCATAGAGCCGGAAATTTGTGTTGAAATGGAAGTCCATCTGCAATTTTGTGAAAGCTGCCAGGAATTCTATTTAGGTCTTATTGAGCCATCCGACCTGGTTCTTGCTCAGGCTGCTATCCCTCTGAATTTCACTGATGCTCTACTGAACAGAATGGAAAAGCAGTCTTCTGCTGCTATTATTGTAAACTTCCCCACTAAAAAGCCGAAACTTAATCGTAAAAATGTCTTTGCTTATTACGTAACTGCTGCTGTATTGACACTGGCCCTAATGAGCGGGGGGGTGTTTGATACGATGGCAGATCAAAGCATGCGTTTTTCTCAAATATGTATGGGGCAGAGCCAGAAATTTGAAGCTCAGGTAAGCAGGGATTGGTATTCGCAATTATTTAAGGATGGTTCGCAGTGGATGAACAAGCTCCCAATTGAAAGAGAAAGGAACGTGAAAGATGCAAAATAAGAGTAAATGGTTAACCATATTCTTTTCCTGTGTCCCGGGTGCCGGGCACATGTATCTGGGGTTGATGAATCAGGGCATTCGCTTGATGACAGGTTTTTTCCTGGCGACCTTCTTAATGGGCTGGCTTAACATCAGCCTGATAGGATTTATTTTGCCAGTAATCTGGTGTTACAGTGTTTTTGGTGCTTATCATCTATATGAGTCAGGCGAAGTGGAATCAGTCATTGATAGTGCAGCAATATTTCCTTTCCTGCTGGATCATTCCAAGTGGTTAGGCTGGGGACTCATCGTATTCGGAATCATCATTCTTTCCGAGCGGTTGCTGTTCCCTATAATCACATGGCAAATGCAAGAATACCTGCGCACCGGTTTAGTCGCCTTATTATTCATTCTGGGTGGGATTAAGTTATTACGCGGTGAGAAAAATGAAGTTTCCTTGCCAGAAAAGGAGGAAAGCCCATGCGAACCTGGCGAGTAGGTACCCTCACCATGGGGGCTGCCCTTTTATTATTGGGGATAGGACTTCTCTATGCGCAATTAAATGAGAAGCTGGTGCTGGATTGGGCTAGCCACTGGTGGCCACTGGTTTTTATTTTCCTGGGAGCAGAAGTTTTGTGGCAAGCCCATCAGGCTAAAAAAACAGATGGGCGAGTGGTTTACGATATTTTAAGTGTATTTATTATAGGCTTACTGTTATGTTTCGGATTGTCCATGCAGGCCTTAAGTGAGATCGGGGTTATAGAGCAATGCAAAACCCTGCTGGTCTCGGAAAATTATGAGCTGCAAAAAACATCGAATCCTATCCCCTTGGATGCCGGTCTGAAACAGGTGGTTATTGAGGGTTCCGCTAATTCCCTGGAGATTTTCAGCGGGCCAACGGATAAGATTACTACAGCATATAGGGCTGACATAACTGCTCCATCACGCGAGGCGGCCTTGCAATTAATGGAAGAAAGCCAGGGGGTGGAGACACGGCGCGAAGGAGATACTTTATACATTACTTGTATTTCCAGTTCTCCCGTCAGCAATATATCCCCGGGTCTGGGCAGGCAAAGATACAGCCTGTATCTGCCCGAGCAGTTGAAGATCAGGATCTGCAGTGAGACTAGCGATGTACAAATGCATGCCAGGAACATTTTAAATGATTGGTATATAAATGATATTCAGAGTGTAGCCCTGGATTTACCCGCGGCATCCAATATTCATATCGCGGCTCAGGTAAACAGGCAAAGTGACCTGCAGGGCAATGCGGGGTGGATAATTAAGGATAGACCGCCCACTAGTCACTCGGATTCAGAATATGAAGAACCAACCAGGGTAGAGGGTAGTCTTAACCTTGGTGCGGGTCAACACAAGATGATTATTAATTGCAACGGTCCAGTCTCAGTAGATTTATTACCATAGAAAATAGCAAAAAACAGTGGTAATAAAAGCGGGGAAAGCCAACGATTGCTTTCCCCGCCTAACTTTTCATCCCCATATCACTCAGATACTACTTTATAATAGTTAATCACCTTGTTGAATAAAATTGATGTATTTAAGCGCTCAATGGATTTTTCCCAGTTAAAGGCGCCGATTTTAAGGCGATATTCAAAACCAAGACAGGTATGACGAAGATCATATTCGATGTTTTCAGTAGCTCTAGAAATTTAGTCACTTTTGTCGGTTGGGAAACTGTTTGATCCCCCAAGTTGTTGCAGAATAAAGCGAGTAATGCCCTCGATATCGTGGTTATCAAAAACCGGAAGCCCTGTCTGGATCGGGAAGTCACTTACCAGGGCCAGGGTTTGCGGCAAAAGCATGGCCGTAGTATCGATGTCGCTGCGCAGCACTTCAATTTTTGGCAGCGCTTCTTTTTTAAAGCCCTCCACTATTATTAAGTCCATATCCTCAGGTATGTTTTTTATAATATGAGCGAAATTCGGTTCCTCTTTATATCTTTGGTACTGTATGCTCAGTTGGGGTGAGCTGGCCATGACAAAATCAGCCCCAGCCTCAAGGAGGATTTCCGAATCCTGGCTAGCTTCAATTTCCAATCCGTGATGAGCATGCTTAATGAGCGCTACCTTATATCCAGCCGACGATAAATTGCTAATTACCCCGGTCAAAACGGTAGTTTTGCCCGAATTATGTCGCCCTATAAAACTAATCACTGGAGCCAGTTCCAACACCTCCCCAACTAGATTTAAATAACAAGCAAAAAAGGCCAGACTCCTGTCAATAGAGCGGCCTATAAAAACAAATCAAGATCTGCGATTTCCTCTTAAGAAAAATCACAATTTGATGCTGGCCAGGCCTAAAACATTTGCTTCTCAACTGCGATGTGCTTTCTCTGCATTATCCGAGACCCTATCGTCAGGGTGCCCAGGGCAACTAGGGTAATTAATATGGCAGTATAGTAGCCCCGATTTAAACCCGAATCCAGCATCAAACCTCCCAAAGCTGGCCCAATAGCTCGCCCCAGACTATCATAACCCTGCAGTATTCCCATAGCAGAACCTTGGGCATTCAGAGTTCGTTTTGATACTGCTGCTGAAATTGCGGGGCGGGTCAGACCGACCCCGGCAGAAAATATCGCCATGAATGCAATGGAGCTAGGGATATTGAAGGTGAATATGAATAGAACGAAACTCGAACCAAGTAGCGTAATGCCAATAGATGCAGTTTTCTCCTCGCCCAGGCGGTTTATCAACCTACCCACCAGTAAACCTTGCACCAGAGCTGATGCGATTCCTGCGGCAGCAAAAGACCAGCCAATATCCTGGGCGGTAAAAGATAATTTAGCCTCCGTAAAGAGGGCAAAGGTTCCGTGGTGAATGGACTCCCCGATACTGGCCAGTAAAATCGTAAGAAATAGCACTATCAGGGGACTGCGCAAACCTTCCAGGAGCGAAGCCCGTTGGATTTTCTGTTTTTCCTGCACCCGCTTCTCGGAAGCCAATGACTCAGGCAAAAAAATCCAAACAGAGACTGCATTAACTAAGGCTAATGAACCGGCAAACAAGAAGGGAAAGGCCAGGGATATTCCCGATAAGATTCCTCCAATAGCCGGACCGAAAATCATCCCCATACCCATAGCGGCACCAACCATTCCCATGGCGCTGCCGCGTTTTTGCAGACTGGTGGAATCACCTACGTAAGCCATGGCAGTTGGCATGGTGGCACAGGAAAGTATTCCCCCGGCTATACGTATCAAGTACAGCATCCATAGTTGGGTAGCAAAACCGAAGAGGATAAAGGTAATTGAAAAGCCCAGAATACCGGCCAACAGCACGGGTTTACGACCAACACGATCTGAATAGGCGCCCCATATAGGAGCAAATATAAATTGACATACAGCGTAAACTGTGATTAACATGCCTAACTGAAAGGCACTAGCTCCCATGGATTCAGCGTAATACGGCAAAACGGGCATAATGATACTGAAGCCCATCCCCACCAGGAAAATGGACCCAAATAAAATTGCCATGCGCTTACGATCATTAGTTGGTTTCATTATATATCGTCCCTGTTTCAAATCCTTTTATTGTTTGTCTGGCAAGCTCTCCATCTGTTTCTGTGAATGGCTGGAGCTGTCACCTGCCGCTTCCTTCAAAGCTGCGAACACTCCCCCCAGACCAGCCAGATCACTCGGAATAATGAGCTTGGTGGCCTGACCGTCGCCCAGTTTTTTAATAGCTTCCAGTGATTTTAAAGCCAGAACCTTATCGTCAATCCCGGCCTCTCTTAACATGACCAGACTGTCGGCAAAAGCTCTTTGAACGCTTAAGATAGCCTGGGCTTCTCCTTCTGCCTCCAGAATATTAGCCTGCCGGGTACCTTCGGCAGTTCTAATATTGGCCTCCTTGACGCCCTCGGCATTAAGGATATTGGACTGTTTCATTCCTTCTGCCTCAAGAATAGCCGCGGTCTTCTGACCTTCAGCTAATAAAATAGCTTGACGTTTTTCTCTCTCAGCCCGCATTTGTTTCTCCATAGCGTTTTGGATATCTTGAGGAGGGATAATGTTTTTCAATTCCACCCGGTTCACCTTAATACCCCATTTATCGGTGGCTTCATCCAGAATGGCCCTAAGTTTGGTATTAACAAGATCACGTGAAGTAAGCGTCTGGTCGAGTTCCAAATCGCCCACAATATTTCTCAAAGTAGTGGCGGCCAGGTTATCAATTGCGAATATAGGGTTTTGTATTTCATAGATATATCGGAAAGGAGTGGTCACCTGATAATATATGACTGTATCGATCATCATAGTTACATTATCCTTGGTGATAACCGGCTGGGGTGCAAAACTAACCACTTGTTCTCTCAAATCAACAATTGCGCGAAAGGTATCCACAAAAGGTATGATTACATTGATACCTTGCTCAGCTGTTTTATGATACTTTCCCAGTCTTTCAACAATGCCCACCGATGCTTGCCTAATGATCTTGATTGAGGAAAAGGCAATTAAAATAACAAATAACACAATTACAACATTCACAAAAATAGTTAACAGACTGTCCATTCATATCATCCTTTCTTTATGACCCTCATCAAATAGAAATCACTGCGGGTTAATAACCGCTTTATCAACGACCAGTTTTACTCCATCAACACCGACGACTACAATACGAATATTTTCATCTATGTCTTCCTTAGAAACTGCTGTCCAAATCTCCCCATTAACCTTTACTTGCCCATAGTGTAGAGGGGAGATACTGGTCAGGGACATACCCTGCTGTCCGATCAGGGCATTGACGTTGCTAACCGTATCGTTTGACTTGACTAGTTTCATTACCAGGGGGCGGGTAAATACGATCAGAAGCAAGGTTATAAAGGAAAAAACGAGCAACTGCGCGGGTAGGTTTAACAACCAGTTCAGACTAACTCCCGCGGCGACTAGCAAAGCAGCAATAGCTAGCCATAGAAACCAGAACCCAGCCGTAAAAATTTCAATAGCTCCACATACTACAGCTATCAGAATCCATTGTAGGGCAGACATTAGCATTACCTCCTTACTATACAGGATATACATTAATAGTGATATGATACAGGAAGTGTTTAGTTGCCAAAACGCAGTTTATTTGTATTACTTAAATTATTATATACTATTTTAGTCTTAAATGGGGGATAAGGGAAAAGACATCTATTCCAGTTCAGGAACCATCGCTACAACCATACTAGAGAAAGGATAACGGTTATGAACGATTCAGCTGAAAAATATCCCGTTCCTCCTCGGAATCGATCACAGCTAAGGATAGGCCTGGGGCGGATGTACTTCACTTGGCACAGATATTTCGATTGGATCTTTTCGGGGAAACAATATGCAAAGCAAATCAAAACTGACGACCTGCTGCCCTATACGGTCATGTCTCATCAAACACCCCTTTTAAGACAGCTGCGCAATGTGGATATGCAGCTGCAGTATAATAAGATTACTAATCTGCAGCTAGCCTGTTCCTGCATGAACGGACTGATTTTGCAGCCCGGGGAGACCTTTTCGTTCTGGAAACTTGTAGGCAAGCCCACCCGCAAAAAAGGTTATCTTGATGGCATGGTTTTATGTAATGGGGGCTTTTACGCGGGGACGGGCGGGGGGCTGTGCCAACTGTCCAATCTGATTTACTGGATGTCTGTGCATACCCCACTTACGGTAACAGAGCGCTGGCGGCACAATTATGATGTGTTCCCCGATAGCAACCGCACTCAGCCATTCGGTAGTGGTGCTACTGTTTCGTATAACTATATTGACCTACAGATTAGAAATGATACCCGGTCTACGTATCAGCTGATGGTTGGGTTGGATGAACAGTTTCTCTACGGTGAATGGCTTAGCAGTCAGCCTTTGGCTGAGCGCTATGAAGTATACGAACGGGAACATATTATAAAGGCCGAGTGGTGGGGCGGTCACACTCGACAAAACGTTTTATTTCGAAAAGTCTTCGACCTAAATGGCCAAGAAACCGGGAATGAATTCGTTTGCGCCAATCAGGCGATTATGATGTATGAACCAATGCTAGAATAGTCCGTACATCCTTCTGCTTGCCTGATTATCGGGTGATTAATTTTTATCCAGTTTTCTAGAAATTTCATCCAGTTTATCAGCGATATTAGACAACATTATCAGGACAAACCCTAACATGGTAAATGTAACCAGTTCTTGAGTGAAGAAGGCTAGAATTCCTAATAATATCAGAACCAGTGTATTCCAAGCAGTGCTGTTAAAGAATTTTATCATATAATTCCCTCCTTTCAGATTCGTAATGGATAGCAAACAGCGCTGATTGGGGGTGGAAATCCTATTACTGCAACAAATCGGGCCGTATCCCATCCTGGAAATTAGATAGGGGTATTTTAAATTCGGGAATACCGGCAGCATAGGGGGCGATTTCATACTGGGAGAAATACACTACTAGAACCCCGTTTTGAATATAATAGCTTTGATTTTCGGCAATGCCATTAAATCCCATATTGTCAGTGAAATAGTTACCTGGATTTAAAGCGATTTGTGCGCGTATTTCCTTATTTATTATTGATTGGTAATCATAATTGGGCTGGAAAAGGTCTTTTATAGCCAATTCTTTGCCGCTGTGCAGATCGATATTGTAAGGTTGACGGTTGGTCATTCCATGGGCTCCGCCGGTATACTGATAGTAGTCTACACAGAGGCTCAGCAAGTTATCATTTTGATAGCATTCTTGATACCTGGTCACCAGTTGGTAGGGCCTGATGGGGAAATCATTCTGTTCATTATATTTCACGTAGGAATCGATCTCTGCCGCCAGTTCCTTTTCTAAATCCAGGGCGTGTTTTTCCCATTGGGCATTGATCTTCGACTGGATGCGATTATCAGCTAGGCCGCTTATAACCGGTATATGAAGGTCAACGCTTATGGTAGGTGACTCGGTTTTAACGTTATTATTACTAATAATAATGGAAGCCTCATTAACCTCCCTTAAGTTGATGCATCCCATAAGTATCGTGGCTAGTTCAGCTCGGGTTATATTCGACTCGGGTCGGAAATAATTGTGGTTGCCTTTCATAATCCCGGTATTACTTACAAAAGTAACCGCATTGGTATCTTCCTGAGATAGGGAAGTGGTATCCTCGTAATTCGGCATGATCATGATCATGGGCACCGAGATTCCTTTAGCGTTAAAGGAACGATAAACAGCCCGAGCTATTTCCATACGGCTAACCGAGCGGTCTGGAGAAAAATCACCCGAGGTTGCAAAGATATTATTAATGGCACACATTACCAGACCATTAGCATACCAGGCCTCATTGTCAACATCCGAGTAGTAGTCGCTGGCCAAGGGCTGCTTAATAAACTCAAGTTGTCCATAATCCAGTTGGAAGGTGTGCTGCAACACGGTGGCAAGCTGGGCACGGCTGACGGTACCCTCGGGAGAAAAAACGCACAATCCTTGGTCAGTGGTGCCAGTGCCATTCATAAAACCAAGGTTGGATACCGCTTCGATGGCCTGCTCGGCCCAGTGACCACGAGTATCAATGAAATCACCGGGTGACTGTTGGGCCGATGATATCCCCGGTGAAGCCAGCATAATCGCCGCAAGTAAAACCAATAAAACCTTTTTCATCATAACTTACCTCCGTTTGTTTACTTACCAATAACTACGCTAGAATGTGATATAGCTTGCAGTAATGGTACACTGACGGTATTCCGTTAAAGTTTTATAATATCTGCCCATTTTTCCCGGACAATCACTTACTTTAAGTCTAATCTGCCCATCTCCCAGGGTGTTATTTGGTCATATTCCTTGGCACTATCTGGGTCTGATAACGTTGCTTGATCAGAAGCCTCATTAGCTTGCTTTTGTAGCTCATGGGTTTTTTCATTACTTACTATATAACCTTGCTGAACAGCTTCCTGGTAAAGTACTTCCTCCCTTACCATCAGGTTCAAAATTAAGTTTATATCTATTGGTTTATAGATAGAGGAGCGCTCAAGGCTGGCAATGTATCGTTTTTCATCACCTGTCAACTGATCCTCAGTTCGTCCTAATGCCATGAGGATTCCTTCCGTTTGAGTCTTAGAAAAATTTGCGTCGTTCTCCCTTAGCATATTAACCATTTTTATACCAATCTCCCGTTGGATGGTTTTAGCCTTAATATCGTTTTCACTTATGGGCGCACCATTAACAACTACAACAGTATCCTGGGGATAAACAGTCTGATTTGAACCATTACATCCTACGCAAAAAGTACAGATAAACAATGCTAGAATAATCAAATAAAGTTTGCTAATAGACGATTTCAAAATAGAGACCTCCTTGACATATTTAGCGAAGTCATCAGCAAATACTGCAACCGACAACGATAACCGCAAAAACGGCGATCATTTTGAGCTCTATAAGCTGCTTCTAATAGCTTTTCTCGAATACGGGAATCAAAATCCTCCCAATACCAACGACGGAAGAACTCCACTCTGAATTCGGCAGGAGAAATATCTGGTCTATCTTGTGGAATTACAGCCCTAAGTGATGAGCAGGTCCAAACACTGCTGGAGGCGGCAATGTGTGCGCCTTCGGCTGGGAACGAGTAGCCTTGGCATTTTGTTAACTTAACCGTTTGGCTCGTATATTGCCGGATACTTCTTCGAGTCATAATTGCTTTCATCTCAAACCCCCATTTACTTCTCGAGCAAACCATTTATGAACTGCTATTACCGACCGGTAATTCTGCTGTATCTGTTTTTCCCGTAAGGCTAAATTGGCCAAAAAGGGGATATTAAAATTATTCTCTATCACAGTGGCTGAATTCCTCCACAATTTACTGCTATTAATAATTCGACAGGCCGAACATATTCCCCTTTTATTATGGTGTGGTGCTTTCAATGGCTTGGAGTTCACCTTGGCGTAATTGGCTACATAAGGTTACTTCATGTCGTAGCCTATCCAAGCAACCCTAAGTAGTATGAGATGGTCACTCTTTATTAGTGGACTTGACAGGCGGGAAAATCACACCTTATAATACTAGTGTACTAACAAACTAGTACACCAGTTATGAAGGGAGGTGAGGTAATGGCTTATGATAGTTCGCGGCCCATATTCAGGCAGATAATTGACGACTTTCAGAAACAACTGGTACGGGGAGAATTAAAGCAGGGAGACAAGATACCCTCTCAGCGTGAGTATGCCGAGAAAGCTCGCATCAATCCTAACACGGTGCAGCGGGCCTACCGAGAAATGGAAACGATGCACATGGTGGAAACGCTCCGCGGAAAGGGTACTTATATAACAGTTTCAGAGCAAATGTTAGCGGATATAAAATTCAACCTAGCGCAAAAAATCCTGGATTATTTTATTCGGGAGATGGAATCTCTGGGATATGACTATGCCAGGATGATTAAGCTATTACATTCAGAACAGGATCAGAGGAGGGTGGAAAATCAAGATGATTGAGTTTAAAAATGTATCTAAAAGATTTGGAACTACCGTAGCTCTGGATCAGGTTAATTTCAAATTTGAGCAGGGTAAAATAACCGGCCTTTTCGGCCCGAACGGAGCGGGCAAATCAACCAGTATCAAAATGATAGCGGGCCTTAACCGTGCCGATTCGGGTGAGGTAACGGTGGATGGCAAAGCGCCTCGCATTAGTAGAGCTAATATAGCCTATTTGCCGGAGATCGATCACTTGTATCCATGGATGACTATTAAACAGGCTGCTCGCTTTACTTCAACATTTTATGCTGATTGGGATGAAGCCAAGTACAATGAGCTTCTGAATTTTTTAAATCTTCATCCGAAAATGAAAATCGGTAAGATCTCCAAGGGGCAGAGGGCTAAAACCAAATTATTACTTACCGTCTCCCGACGTGCTCCGTACCTCCTAATGGATGAACCTTTGTCAGGGATAGATATATTAACCCGCGAGGATATAATCGATGCTATCATAAAAGATTACCGAGAAGGGGAGCAGACCATTATTATATCAACCCATGAGATTGCCGAAGTGGAGCGGCTAGTTGATGAGGTGGTATTTCTGGATAACGGAAGAGTAAAATTATCTGGTTCGGCTGAAGAACTCCGGGCAGAGAGAGGCCAGTCCCTGGTAGAAACAATGAAGGAGGCATTCCGGTATGTCAACCAGTAAGCTGAAGATGTTTTTCGGGCTCTACGCCAAGGATATGCGAGAGTCAATTCCTGAAATTGCGGTGGTGGCTACTGTGGCTGTAGTTATTAACGTAATATTTTATCTGAGGGTAAGTCAGCCTGAATCGGCAGTTGCTCCAAACGCGCTATTGCTATTAATAATCCCTGCTCTCATGGTGATGGGGTTGGCAGTTTTCTTACCTCTAATTTCTTCATTTAAACTGCTGGGCAGGGAATGGAGTAATAATACGGTTTATTTTATTATGTCGCTTCCCGTATCGGGTGCCATGATTTTGGGATCCAAGCTTTTGGTATTGCTTTCTCAGTACGTGGTTGGAACACTAATTGCTGGAATGACCGGTCTGGTTCTAATCTGGAATGTAATTCCAGAGATTATAAGATTTATATCAGGCCAGCCTCATTGCTTCAGTCTGGTGTTGTTATTCTACTTACTGAGTGCAGCTTTTCTAATATATTTAATTAGTATTAGCTTTTTGAGCCAGATCGTGGGCAGACTTAGTGCGCGGTTTTCAGGTCTAATCACAGCGCTAGTGTTCTTCTTGACCCTGTATATTGTTGGCAAAATCAATGATTTTACCTCAAGCTTAAATATACGAATGTTTGCTGATTGGTATACAACTCCTTTAGGTTCTTTATTGACCGCAAACCTGATGGTTTTATTGACCGCAACTGTCATATTTACACTGGCAGTAGCTATTTACAATAGAAAAGTGGAACTATAGAAGATATGTAATAAGTCCACCAAACAACAATCGTTGTGGTGGACTTTAATTATTGTCTAATACAATTCTATAGTCTAAATACGAGGGTGTTTGGCTATTATAGAGGAATTTTTGTTATATTTATCGGTAGGGGACTTGGTGTCATATGCGTAAAGGGTCTTCCTAAATACTGGGAGTTGGGTGGCTGCCATCTACCTGGCCCTGCTTAAATATGCCGAAGATAAATCCATTGAAGATATTCAGCATGTTACCCGCCTGGTAAAAACTGCTGTCTTTGATAAACCACCTGAATGGAATCAATTTAATCCTACCAATGATGTTATTATTCTAGAATAATCTCCGATGAAATGGTTGCGGTTTCGTTTACATACTTGAGAAATTACCTAAAGAATCTTGACTCTCAGAGATTACACATGTAAACTATTATTGAAGTTACAAAGGTAACCTGGAGGAGGGCGGCATTTGAATAAATTAGCAGCCAAGATAACGGATTCGGAAGTTGAGGTCATGCGTGTGTTATGGGAAGCAGGTGATGAACTTCCTGTTTCGGATATTAGAAAAACACTGGAGCAGACGAGCAGTTGGGAAGGCTCTACTATTAAAACCTTGCTGCGCAGACTCTGTGAAAAGGGCGTAGTTCTGGCCACTAAAAAAGAGGTATTCTATTACACGCCTTTGGTCAGTGAGGCTGAGTATAACGAATATACTACCCAAAGCTTGATCGACCGATTGTACTCAGGCAGTGCCAAAAATTTGGTTGCATCTCTCCTGGGAAGCAAAAAGCTTAATGATGACGACATTGAAGAGTTGCGTACTCTCTTTAAGGTAGGTGATAGGGATGAATGAAACCTTCCGATTATTACTATCGCTTTCCGTATCGGGCAGCATTCTGGCGCTTTTGATTTTTGCAATCAAGCCTTTCATCAGGCACAAGCTTTCTAAATCTATTCAATATTATATATGGATTGTCGTTGTGCTCAGATTAATACTGCCGTTTTCCTTTGAAGAAAGCATTATGAATAATGTGTTTTATGGAGATCAAAAACCCCTCATCATAACAAGCTCTCAGGGCCAGGCAAATACATACCCATCCCCTGTTTTACCCAATGTTCAAGGAAATGTAAGCAATGGTACCTATAATAATGATGCTGATCACAGCCGATATTTTAGTGATCTGTTCAGTCAGTATGTTTTCTATATTTGGCTATTAGGGGTATTCATAGCACTCGTAGTTAACCTAAACGGATATACTCGCTTCTCAAAACACCTAAAACAATCCAACCGGCCAGCTGCTGATGAGGACAGCAGAGTACTGGCCACCTTATTGAAGGGACGAGAAAATGTGCGATTGGCGCGCAACCCTTTCGCTGTCACCCCTATGCTAATCGGAATCCTAAGACCCTTAATCATTATCCCCGACATTAGCTTTACTGAAAAACAGCTTAAAAATATTTTACTGCATGAGGTCGTTCATTTAAAACGTTTTGATGTCGGAATTAAATGGCTGACGATGATAGCTGTATCGCTGCATTGGTTTAATCCACTGGTGTATTTTATCAAAAGGGAAATCAATCATGCCTGTGAACTCTCCTGCGATGAAGCAGTTATAAGAAACCTTAATGCTGAGGAAAAACAATCTTACGGTGATACATTAATATCGGTAGTATCAGATAACAAATACCCTATTGGCACATTGCAGGCTACTATGAGTGAAGAAAAAGAAACCCTTAAGGAAAGGCTGGTGGAAATTATGAAGTATAGTAAAAAGTCCAAGGCTATGATGCTAATGTCAATAGTGCTGGTAGTTGCGGTAATCGGTGGTGCGGTGGTGTTAGGCGGATGTACTGGTAAAACCGGACTTAATGTTTCTAACGAGCAGGAACAGCTCATGGATAATTTTTATCAATCGGTAAATTATGATCCCGGCCAAGATTTATTAAGCTTCACCATACCTAAAACAATACCAGAAGACCATAAGTTCTATCTCCACGTTAGCGGACGTATGTTCATGGGTGATAAAAATAATGGAAATGGGATGAGCATTCATGCTTTTGATGAAGAAAGTCAAAACTACAGCTGGGAAAATGGAAAAACCTATACCTACCCATTACAATCTGAAAGCTTGGATGATTGCATGTTAGTCTTTGGTTTAATAGATGTGAATAATCAGGAGCTTTTCTATACTATCCATATTTCTCCTGATGGGAAAAAAAGCATTGATAACACATATAAATTACTTAGTTTTATAAAGAATTATGATGAGAAAACCAGGGTGTTAACTTTTGACGAGATAGAATGGGTGCTGCAACAGGATACCAAAAGAGTAGGGGAGTTAGGGCTAAATGCTGACTTGGATTTCCCCAATGGCTATTATATTTACAATGAATCCGAGCAGGAAAATAGCTTAAATGTTGCAGACGATGTCAAGGTATATATAGTCGACTGGAGCGATTTGGCGACTCCATCTATCACGGATGTAAACGGGCTTGCTAAACGTATGGCGGAATATGAGGCTCCCTATCATTTGACCATTAAAGATGGTGTTATTGTGGAGATATTAGAACAATATCGACCTTAAGCTTATTAAGCATATTACCTAGTTTTTATCATCCAAATGGAAGATGTCTTATACTTTACACCCAACCGGAAAACCCACCCGGCTTTTGCAGAGGCCATGGTAAACGCTGCCAACCAGGGGGTGAAAATAATAGCCCTTGATTGCCAGGTGGCCGGTGATTCTATAGTGGCCCAGGATTTTGTGGAAGTCAGATTTTAATGAGGCCGGGGAGAAAGGATAAAATGAAGAGAATCAAAACTATAGGGATACTGGTAATAATATTTTCAGTTTTAACTTTTAACCCTGCAATATGTCGAGCGTATGCAATCCCGCAAGCGGCAATGGATGAAGCGCAATTTAAGGTGATAGGATACTATTCCGGAGATCTGTTTAATGAACCGGTGGAAAAGCTACAGACGGACAAGATGACCCATGTGATTTATGCTTTTCTACTTCCGCAGGAGAACGGTACCCTGGTTGATTTAGAAAAGCCCGAACAGCTTAAGCAACTGGTGACCCAGGCCCATAATGATGGGACGAAGGTTTTTATAGCCCTGGGCGGCTGGTCATATCTGGGGCAGCCGTTGGCACCCGTATTTGAATCGGTAGCTGCATCCCAGGAAAAAAGCAAGCTGCTTATAGATAACATCTGCGCTCTGGCAGAGGAATACGACCTGGATGGGGTGGAGTTGGACTGGGAGTTTCCCAATCCAAATTCCATAGCTGATTACGAAAGATTGGTGGTGGACCTAAAGATTGCCCTTGATTCGCAGGGCAAGGAGCTGACTGCCGCACTCAACGGGGCCTGGTCTGCAACGGAGGCTCCGGAGGCCTCTAAGTTAATTACTGATGCATGTCTCAACAGCTTTAACTTTATAAATGTAATGGCTTATGACATGAATAATGAAGATCACAGTCCCATTTGGTTTGCGGAAACATCGATAAATTATTGGCTGAACCGGGGAATTCCAGCAGATAAAATCGTGGTGGGAATGCCTCTTTATGCGCGACCGAGCTGGCTTCAATACAGAAATCTTGTGGCTCATAATCCCCAAAATGCTTATGAGGATTATGCCCCTACGGTTCCATTGGAATCATATTATAACGGCTTAAATACCCTGCGGGAGAAAACAGTTATCGCCTTAAAAAAAGCAGGTGGGGTAATGCTCTTTGATATAAATGAGGACACCGAGGACGAGACCAGTGTTATATCAATGATCGATAAGCTTCTGACGAGAACCGCCCATCTATCTAAGGATGAGTTAAATAAATATATTACAATAATTATTGATAACAGAGAACTGGTATTTTTAGAAGCAGACGGCTATGGAGTTCCCTTTTTCGACGAAAACAACAGAACCCTGATTCCTTTGCGAAAACCGTTAGAAGCCATAGGCGCAACGGTGAGTTATGATAATATAAAGCGTATTGTAAGCGTGGAAAAGGCTGGGACAATAGTAAACGTTCCTATAGGCGAAAATATAATTAATGTTAATGATCAGGAAGTGGCGATAGACACAAAGTCAATAATTAAGGACGACAGAACCTATATTCCTTTAAGGGCCGTCCTTACTGCGTTTGGTTGCGATATTGTATGGCATGGCAATAGTACGACGATATTAGTTGTCAGGGGGACGGGGTGAGACCACTGAAAAAGTATCATAAATGTCATCCTGAAGAGCTGCAGGCGACGAAGGATCTCTTTGGGAAGTCCGTAATATTGGGCCTTTAGCCAACGAGATTCTTCGCTATCGCTCAGAACGACACGCAAAAGAGCACTTTTTCAGCAGTCTCGGACGGGGTTGTTGACAACATCTCGTTTTCCTCCGTGTGTAAATTTGAAAAAAGCCCTGATTTAAACTACCTGAAAGCATCGCCACCAAAGTGGGGATTGCTAAACGCTATAACCTCAACGGTGTTGCGTTATGGAGATTAGGGGTGATAAATGATGGTATGTGGCAGACATTAAGAGATAGTCTAACCGAAAATCGGCAACAGTAACCGCGTAAATGTCTATTACAGGTAATTCAGAAAGGAAGATTAATAATGAAGAGACTTTTAATGTCTAGTATGGTATTACTATTAATGCTTTTTACTGTAAGCACAGGCGTTTTCGCAAATACTGATTATGATGCTCGTGAAAAATTAAGGAATGAAGGGGTCTGGTTGACTCCAGAAGAAAGCGCACAGCAGAAAGCTGAATTAGATAGCATGTTAGATTCGTTAGACAATTCAGCAAATACGCTGGATAGTTTGGCTGCCCCTCCATTGACGGTGCAAATAAACGGTTCGGCGGTTAATGCTCCGGCTGATATGAATGTAATAGAAGGCCAGGTGATGGTTCCCTTGAGCTGGGCGGCTGGACAATTGGGAGCCGATTCTGTACAATGGAACTCCGCCACCCGTAGGGTTACCATTAAGACCTCGCAGGATTTTTATAACATGGAAAAATTGGCTTCCTATGCTAATGCCCTACAATCCAGTGCTGACGAACATGATGAGCAAATTTGGCCACTCCCGGATAAGGCCAAAAACCTGGATCTTTCCTATGCTGTACCCAACCGGGAATGGGTTTTAAATCTGAAACAATTTAAACCGGAGAGAGGGGGCCTGGCTCTGCCCATCGACCGCGATCAGATTAACATACATATTACCAGTGACGATGGCTCCTATGAACATAGTATGTGGGTCCATAGCATCGAAAATCACCAGGACCATTATTACCTGCCCATGGACTGGTTGGAATACTTATTCAAGGCCAAGGTCAATTATGATCAGACTACCAATGTACTATCCATTCAGACCCCTGATCTGGACAAAATCAAATCCGAAATTGCCCTGATAGAAAACACCCTTATTCCAGCCAGTGCTGATGAAGCTATAAAACTATGGGGCCGGGGCGAACAAGCCCGCAATGGAGCTCTGCAATATGCGGCCTTATCGTCCCAGCTGCGCCAGGAAGCAGATAAAAGTAATTATGTCCGCCAATCATACTGGGTTACCGGCGGTTCAAGCCCCTCGGTAGGACCGATAACCATAATTAATCGGGATGAACTCAGCGATACGAAGGTCGAGTATACCCTCTCTTTTCCGGAAATCACTTCTAACCCACCCTATACTACCGCAACGGAAAAGATGGTGGTAGAAAAGCTTCTTAATAAGAATGGCCAGGAAGGATGGTATATAACCCAAATACTGCAATCCAGTGATTATGGGATTGTTGAGTGTCAAGGGGACGGTTCTCTTGACACCTCTGCCACCCCGAAAGATTACCCGGAAAGCAAAAGTTGACTAATAAGCAGGTGTCAAGAGAACCGTCCCCTTGACACCTCCACTACTGATTGACGCAACAATTCCAACTATGCTAATATTAAACGAGTTAAAAATGAATACAGTATTCTTATCCAGAGTGGCCGAGGGACAGGCCCTATGACGCCCGGCAACCATCCAGTAATATGGAAACGGTGCTAACTCCTGCAGATGTCATGTCTGGCAGATAAGCGCGAGAAAAAGATATCTTGCCTCTTTGCATTGGACAAAGGGGTTTTTTGTTGAGGAGGCTGCGTTTTTGATCGAAATACATAATCTTACCAAGATTTATCACACTACTCACCAGGATATCGTGGCATTAGATAATGTCAGCTTATCGATAAAACGGGGAGAGATATTTGGAATCATCGGACTCAGTGGAGCCGGAAAAAGCACTTTAATCAGGTGTATAAATATGTTGGAAAAACCAACTCAGGGGTCAATCATTGTTGATGGGCAGGACATCACTGCCTTAAATAAGAATGAATTGCATCTGGCGCGACAGAAGATTGGCATGATATTTCAGCAGTTTAACCTGCTTTCATCCCGTTCAATATTTGATAATATCATGTTTCCGCTGGAGATCGCGCATGTGCCAACCCAACCAGCCCGTCAGAGAGTGGAAGAATTGTTGGAAATGGTGGGACTGACTGATAAAGCTCGTGTTTACCCGGATCAGCTCAGTGGTGGGCAGAAACAGCGGGTCGGAATAGCGCGGGCATTGGCCAATGACCCCAAGTTGCTGTTGTCTGATGAAGCTACTTCGGCGCTTGACCCTCAAACTACCCGCTCTATTTTGAAATTATTAAAGGATATAAATTCCCAGTTGAACCTGACTATATTGCTTATCACACACGATATGAACGTAATAAAACAAGTGTGTGACAGAGTGGCGGTTATAAATGATTCCCAGATCGAAGAAGTGGGAGATGTTCTTTCTATTTTCAGCAATCCCCGGACCCCTACTGCCAAGAGCTTTATTAATACCATCATGAATAAAGGCGATACGGAAGAGTATACCCAGAATATAACCAAGCAGCAGACAGGTAAATATTCTCGCCTGATTCGGGTGTCTTTCATCGGATCCTCAGCAGGTGAGCCCATAATATCCTCTATGATTAGGACACTTGACGTCGACGCCAACATTCTTTATGGGAATATCGATCGAGTCAAAGACGTGCCTTTTGGCAACCTGATTCTGGAATTGATCGGAACGGAAGAAACTGTGAGTCTAGCAATGGCCTATCTTATGAATAATGGCCTGGAAATCGAGGTGCTGAAATGATCGAATATATTTTAGCAACTACAGCGAATACCTTTTGGGTTGAAAATTCGTGGATAGCAGAAAAAGTATTAGTGGCCACCTGGGAAACTTTGTATATGGTCGTTATATCTACATTCCTTAGCTATGTTTTTGGCCTGCCGTTGGGGGTAATATTGGTGACCACGTCCGATGGACACGTATTGGAGAGTAAGGGATTTAATCGTGTCCTGGGAGCGATTATTAATGCAGCCCGTTCCATACCGTTTATTATATTCTTGATCCTGGTTATTCCTTTTACCCGGTTGGTGGTGGGAACCCCAATAGGGACGGTGGCATCCATGGTTCCGCTGACTCTAGCCGCGATACCTTTCGTAGCTCGGTTGGTGGAGAATTCTCTTAAAGAGATTGAATGGGGTTTGATTGAAGCAGCATTGTCGATGGGAGCCAACGCCTGGCAGATAGTCAGCAAGGTGTTAATTCCCGAAGCTACGCCGTCAATTATTCTGGGAATGGCTATCACTACTATCAATCTAGTTGGATACTCAGCTATGGCTGGTATAGTGGGAGGAGGTGGCTTGGGAACCCTGGCATACTACTACGGCTACCAGCGTTATGAGGATTTGGTAATGTGGATTACGGTTATCGTACTTATAGTATTTGTACAAGGTGTTCAGACGCTGGGTGACAAAATGGTAGCAAATACGATTAATAAAAGGAGGTAGTATTTTAAATGAAGAAGACTCTGATTCTACTTGCCTGCGCATTATTGCTGCTGGCGACTGTGGCTGGCTGCGGGAACAAGACAGCTCCAAATGGTGACGCTGACAAAAACACCGCGCCTGAAAAAACTAAAATTGTTGTGGGCGCCACAGCTAAACCCCATGCGGAAATACTTGAGGTTGTTAAACCCTTGCTGGCCAAAGAAAATATTGATCTGGAAATAAAGGTATTTACTGATTACGTGCTATTAAATCCGGCTTTAAAAGACAGCCAGATAGATGCCAACTTCTTTCAACATATACCCTATTTAGAGGATTATAATACGAAGAATAATGCCGACCTGACCTGGATTGCAAAGGTTCATAACGAGCCGATGGGTATATATTCGAAAAAGGTTAAGAGTTTGGATGAACTGACCACGGGCGCGAAAGTGGGCATTCCGAATGATGCCACCAATGGTGGACGCGCTCTGATGGTCCTCGAACAGGCCAAACTAATAAAACTTAAAGAGGGCGTAGGCGTTACTGCGACCGAAAACGATATAGTGGAAAATCTCCTGAAATTGAAGATTACTCCTATGGATGCAGCTATGCTGCCTAGAACCCTGGAAGATGCAGCTATATGCGTAATTAATAGTAATTATGCTTTGGAAGGTAAATTAAATCCTGTAAAAGACTCGCTGGTCATGGAAGCGAAAGATTCCCCCTTTGCTAATGTACTGGTTGTAAGGGCGGCGGATAAAGACAAAGACGCTCTTGTTAAGCTGGGTAAAGCCTTACAATCTCCTGAAGTGAAGAAATTCCTGGAAGATACTTATCAAGGCAGTTGTGTGCCCGCGTTCTAAGAACATGTACCTCAGTTGGTGTGGACATATAATTATTAGAAATGAATAAGAAGACCCCAACAGACTGCCGGCGATGTTGATTGCCGGCAGTCTTTCTATAAGGTTATTGCACCCGTTTACAGGTTAAACGGTAGGAAAAGGCAAATAAAGCCGTCCCTTAGAGGGGCAGCCTGCAGAAACATGCGGTTGGCGCTTGGGTGGTGCTGGGAAAATTAGGTCCAGGATACGGTTATAGTTGAATCATCATTTTTGATTCTCTCATGGGGATCTTTCACAATCAAAACCGGGCGATTTCCCCCGGTAAGAACACGAAGGGATACACTCCCCAGAACCGCACCCTTAAAGGGTCCATTTCCCCGACTTCCCATTACAATAAGATCATAGTCACTTTTTCTTGCTTCGTAAATAATCTTACGGGCAGGATCACCAAAAACAATGAGTTCCGTTATTTTTACATCCCCTTCGTCAACATCCTTCCTGATTTCACTGAGAATTGTGGCACTATTGCTTTTGCTTTTGCTTTTATCATAATAATTTTGGGCAAACATTACTCCTTTGCGCGAGTAATAATCAACATCATAGGCAACTTGCAGCAGCACTATTTCCGCATTAGTCAACTTGGCAAGTTCTAAAGCTTCCAAATAAGCCAACTTGGAAGAAGGTGATCCATCGACCGGTACGAGAATTTTTTTGTACATGATAAACATCCTCCTTAATAAGGCGTCATTACACTCATTACAGAAACAAAGGGACGTTCTTTTCAACCGTTTAGAAAACTTTCGGATGAATTATACAACCGGGTCAGGAACAGTAAGATAGTGTTCACGGGCCTTGGTATCAACGTGTACTACCCAGGTATCACTCAACATATCATGCATACACTGCTTATCTTTGTTAAACCAACAAAAAATGTAACCCAGGTACAAACCCATCATTTGTGATATAGCCCTGGCCACAAGTTCACGGAAAATTACGGTGGACCAGTCCAGGGGAGCATCACCAGGCTGGATTACTTTAATACCGGTAATCATTTTACCGAGTGTTTGCTGGAAATAGCGGGTCATCAGAATAAAATATGTTACTCCGGTTATTCCTAAAAATAGATTATTGATATGGATAATATCATAAATAACCGAAGTCTTAGCAGTAGCAGGGAAAACTACTCCTAAAATAATGCCATTGAAACAGCCAATTACGGACAGGTCAATCACAAAGGCAAGTACTCGTACCCAAAATCCGGCCACCCTATATACAGGCGCTGCCCCAGCCGGAGTAACCACCTCGCTGTCATTGACGATGTAATTATGCTCATCAATAATCATAATACATTACTCCTTTGTTAATTAGAAATATACATAATCTGCGGAGCGCGCTGTTGTTGTATCTGCTTGCTCAGCCCATTTAAATCAATAGCCGGTGAACGCATATTGGAAAACAAGTCTGTGAATAGGTTATTTTCATTTTGATAGAGTATGACCTGGGGGTCGCTGGTATTGGCCAGTTTAGCCGCTCCTTCAATAGCGTTTTCTTCATAACCGATTTCATCAACCAATCCCAGAGATTGGGCCTGGGCTCCAGAGTAAATACGGCCGTCCGCCAGTTCCAGAACCCGTTGGCGATCCATATTGCGTCCCTGGGCTACCACATCGACAAAGCGGTTATAGGTCTCCATGATTAAGCCCTGCATGATCGCCTGTTCATCATTCGTAACCGGCCGCAAAGGATTTAACAAATCTTTGTTGCTGGCACTTTTGAAAGTCACATCCTGTATTCCTATTTTATTTGCCAGTTCAGTAAAGTTTAATGTGCTCATAATAACACCAATGGAACCAGTAATAGTATTGTTATTAGCATAAATCTTATCGGCCGCCATGGAAATATAATAGCCGCCTGAAGCAGCTTGCTGACCCATGTATACCACTACAGGCTTATTATACTTCGCCTTTAGTTCCATGAGCTTGTGATAGGCTTCGTCACTTTCGTATACACCTCCACCCGGCGAGTTAACTTGCAGAATAACTCCTTTGATTTGCGGGTCGGCAAAGGCAGCCTCTATTTGCTGCAAAAAATTGTGGTGATTGTAAGTGTCTTTGTTTGTAAAGCCGGTATTAGCAGAATCAGTCGCAGTAATAATTCCCTCAACCTTTATGAGGGCCAGTTTTTGTCCACTGCCTTCCTTGTATACCTTAGTAGCCCACTTTGATTCGGTGCCGTTAAAGTACTTGTTTAAGGCATTTGTGGCCTGAGGGCCTTCTTTTACCTTGCCCACGGAACTGACCATATAAGCTACCAACAATACAATGAATACTCCTAACGCTAACCAACGTTTTTTATTCACAACACTACTCCTTTCATGACTATAGATCTAAGTGTAATATATCATATTCAGGAACGTTGGGGGTAAGCATCAAAATGGTCATTATTTATAGTTATGAACGGACAATCGTTGGATATGCAATCAATATGTTACCATGGCATTTGATACCTACCAAATCTGATTTCGCTCTGCTTCGCTGCGTAAATAGTCTCTATAATCAGGATGAGCTATGCTGATCAGTTCTTTAACCCGTTCTCTAATGGAACGCCCCCTAAGGCTGGCTATGCCGTACTCCGTTACCACATAATCAACATCCACCCGCGAAGTTGTGACCATCGCACCCGCGTCCAGCCTGGGCATAATATGGGAAATTGAATCATTACGAGCTGTTGATTGGAAAGCGATTATAGATTTCCCGCCCGGTGAATACTGAACCCCCTGGATAAATTCCTTGTGCCCGCCGGTTCCGCTATATTGCCTGGAACCAATGGACTCAGCACAGCATTGTCCGGTCAGGTCAATTTGCAGGGCGGAGTTGATAGAAACCATTTTATGGTTGCGCCCAATAATCCGTGGGTCGTTAACCAAACTGCCACGTTGAAACTCCACCGCCATATTGTTGTCCAGAAAATCATAAAGACGTTGCGTGCCCAAGGCCACATCCGCCACGAACTTATCCTTCCAGATAGTCTTTTTCCGATTCGTTAATGCCCCGGCCTCATAAAGATCTAATAAACATTCACTAAACATCTCGGTGTGGACTCCCAAATCTTTCTTGTTGGTCAGGCAACCGGCTACTGCCATGGGTATGCTGCCAAAACCAATCTGGAGGGTAGATTCGTCTTCGATCAAATCAGCTACATACTCTCCTATAGTCCGTTCCTTATCGTTAATACTAGTTTCGGGAAGAATAGGGATAGCACGGTCCGTTTCAATAATATGATCAATTTGTGATATATGAATATGAGAATCACCATAGGTTCTAGGAAAATTGGGATTAACTTCTATAATGACCTTGCCCGCCTGTTCCACTAAATCTTTCTCATGTACAGTACACATGGATAGAGATAGAAAACCTTGCTTATCCATTGGACACGCACAACCTAGAAAAACATCAGGCTGACGATGTGCCGTTCGGCTAGACATAAAACGGTGCAGTTCCAGAGGAACATACGAAATAGTGCCATATGAATGTGCCTTGCGAGCTCCGCCGGTATAGAACCAGTTGTTCATAAGAAAATGGCCCTTCATCTCAGGGTTCATAAAAAATTCATATTCATTCATAAGGAGCGCGGCTACCACTGACACATCTTCCACCCGGTCCTTGATCGTGTGAAGCTGACTGAGCATTGTCACCGGTTCACAGGCTACCATGCTGCAGAGTATTTCCTGTCCGCTTTTGATCTCTTTTAGGGCTTCTTCAACACTGACCACCTTGCGCTGGTAAATATCACCGTAATTCATCCTGACACCTCATAATAAATTTTATAACACTGAACATTATCCTATAAATCTACTCATTCTGGCAAGTCCCCCATGCAGGGACAGACCCCATGTCGGAAATTGACCGCAGGGTCTGCCGCTTTTGCAGGCACGGTTCTTGCCTTGCGTAATTCACAAGCGTAAGGAAAGCTGGATAAATCTGAATCCTTAAGGAGTATTACGCCTGATTATCTAATCCGTAGCTGCCAATCACTCATCTATTAATACATAAACAGTGAGGAGTTTTCATTTGGATGGCCAATTGAACACAAAGAGGGACCTTTTAGGCATTTCCCATTGCATGGATGAAATGAGCGGTTATGATAAGGGGAATTTGGGGATCAAATATACTTGGGAAAATAAGTTGAGAATTTTCTAAAAAATTAATGTTGCAGATGTGTATTTAGATTGTATCATAGGGGGCACAAACGCTGTACCCCCTATGCAAGAAGGGAAGTAAACAGATATTTATTTTTCTTAAAGCCTCCTCTGCTTACCATGGCAGTTTTTTCATAGCCACTGAAACAAACTTCATAATTACGGCTGTCAGTCGATTTTATCGTTAAAATCTTAGTAATATTAACAATATAAGCATTATGGGTTTTAATAAACTGTGCGGGTAAAATCATTTCTAAATTAGTAATAGTGAGTAATGTGTAAAAACTACCTTGCTGACTATGTATAGTAGAATAACGGCCTTCTTTTTCAATAAAAAATATTTGATCAAGCTTAAATATAGTGATACCATCAGTTGTTTTGATTGCCATTTTATTTTTAGTTTTTCCGGCTTTAATGCTCAATTCGGTGATTATGTCCGTCAGTTTGTCTTTCTGGATTGGTTTTAAAACATAATCATAGGGATGAACAACAAAAGAATCCAGAGCATATTTGCCATAGCCAGTAACAAAGACTAATTCAGTGGCAGGGCTAAGTGATGCAATCATCCTGGCCGTCTGGATACCATTGAGTTTATCTTGTGGTTGCAACTCAATATCCAAAAGGGCAATATCTGGCAGATTTTGGCGGGCAGCTCTAATTGCATCCTGCGCATTATTTACGGCAAAAACTCTCTCCACCATAGGGTGATTGCTGACGAAAAACTCTAAGAATTCCAGAGTCCATTTTTCATCTTCTAAAATAAGAACCGTACTCATAAGGTGAATTTCCTCTTACTTCATGCAATCCGGCATATCTGGCTCATAAATAATGAACCATTTAAATGAACTGGCATTAGCGGTGGCAATAAAGGTTGCCATTATTGCCATGGCTGATAATGCCATTAACTGCATTTTCCTAAGCATTAGCTTCGCCTCCTTTCATGTTATTTAAGGTTTTATCAATAGCTTCCAGAAGCCAGTACCCCCAGGGTGCTATTAAAAAGATACTTCCTAAGGCTCCCATCACCATAGCCAAAGCATAATTAAGCAGACCATATCGAGTCAGAATGGCAGCTATTGTAAACCAGCTACATACGGCCAAAAGCATATATAATTTTTGCCTGGATTTAATCCTTTCATCTGTAATAGGTCTTTTTACGGTATCGGCGGGTATCCATTTAACGATTGAATAAAGAGCTAGTATTGTTGTTAGCGAGAGCAATCCTAAGAGGGTATAGGGTTGAATGCTAATGCCAGCCCAATATCCTAAACCCACCATCAAACATGTCCCGAAAAGCAAACATCTGGGATAGGTGCTGAGATGACTCCCTCCGCCAATAGAGCGGAACGGAGCAAATACTGCCAGGAAAATTAATGTGGTTGCAGTGGAACTTAGCAATTGAGCCAAGCAGAATACGACAGCTAAAGTAATCAGAGTCATCAAAAGTACTTCCAGGCCATACGTATAGATGTCAATCTGCTCTCTGCCGGAATGCAGACTATTCCCCAGTTTTTTGGCCAGATTGATGGCTAGTGAATGCATCCTCTACACCTCCGCCTCTTAATCTACTGACAGTTTTTCCTTCACTAATAATTTCGCCATCACAAAAGGTAATCCTGCCTAAAAAAAATAATCTATCCATATTTGGCATAAAATATACATTTATCCCTCTAGCGCGCCATAAATAGCATATATTAACATTTATTTTGTCTTATAAACATAGGATTTTAGCTATCAGCAGCTTCCCAGTAAAAGCAACATATATTTTTTCAGCATACTTGTGGCAAATTAAGCAGAAATGTGGACATATGAAATGAGCAGTTAAGATAAGGTGGGAATTGCTAACCAGGTCTTTACTTTTCATAAAACCTTCTCTACTTATCAAGGCGGTTTTTTCATGGCCAATAAAAAAACTTCATAATTACGGCTATCAGTCTCCGCCGAAATGTAAACTATTCCCCAGTTTGTTGACATTGTTGCTGGCTAATGGATGCATCATATAGTTCTTCTCCACGCGGTAATTTTAAGATGGTGGTCGTTCTTTCTTGGGAACTAATTTCAATGTGCCCGTTATACTTATCCACCAGCATCTTGACAAGATACAGCCCATATCCCCGGCTGACTGAATCCCTGGTCGTATAGCCTGCGGCGAAAATATCCTGGCATCTGGGTATGGTAGCACCGTTGTTTAAAATATAGATAGCGTAATACCCGTCTTCGCACTTAAACTCTACCCCGATTCGGGGATGATTTTCATCCTGAATGGCAGCTTCCATAGCATTATCCAATAGATTGCCCATGATACTGCATAGATCCCAAGCCGGAACCGATAGGTAAGACAAATCGCATTTTACAGCCACCGTAAAATCAATACCTTTCATTTCCGCAACGCAGCGTTTGCCGTTAATCAACCCAGTTAGGGCAGGATGGCCTACCTCGTATATGTCCTCCTGAGGCCAATATTGTTGGGTAATACCGTCAATATAGTCTTGCGCTTCTCCTATCTTTTCTAATTCAATTAAGGCCTGAATAGTTTGCATATGCCGTACATAATCGTGTTTCTGAGTCCTTAAGGATTCCAGCAATGTATCGACTCCGTTAAAATGGTTTTTAAAGAGTAGTACTTGCGCTTTATATTGGGCGTTTTCTTCGATCTTTTTTATGGCTGCTATGTTGAGGATGCCTATCGTTAAAATAAAGAAATTAAAATAGGGAATGTTGGCCTGTAAACTTTCCAAGTTTGTACTGGTTACAATACTATTATTGATTAGAATGATGATCAGGGCCTGTAAAAGAATAATGGCCGTTACCAACCAGTTACTATCTTTATCCACCATATTCGCCTCGGTTTGCAAAATCGAATAATACTACTTTGTAATGCCAGGATAACCAATATACAAGCAGGGTAACCAGAAACACCGGCATAAACGCTGCAATATTAACCCATGAATTGGTCATTAGATCATAGATGGAATAACCGGTTAGGTTCAGGAAAATTGGCAAAACAATATTTTCTATAATTCCGCTGATCATGACTCCCAGCAAAACGGAAATGAAACTATATCTTAAGTCAATTTTAAACACCAGCGCAGTTAATATTGTCAGAATAACCATAAGGACTAATGTATTAAGCGTAAAAGACATATGAGATTTTCTTAGGAAGAAGCATATCCCGGCAATGCCTGCCGAGATCAGTAAACATTTGTTAAAAGGAACCTTAAAATTAAATAAACCAAACCCCAACTTTGTAATCAAAAATGTCTGCGGTACTGATATCAGCACGGCAATATACCATGGTACTGAATGCACTCCTTGCCCCTCCGCTCTTATTCATCCTTTATTGTACAGACCATTTTCCCTTGCACAATGGTTTCGCCATCGAAAAAGATAATCCTGCCTAAAAAAACGCTTTATCCATATCTGGTGTAAAATGTCCATTTGGTGTGTAACTTGCCAGAAATAACCATAAATTAACATTTATTTTGCCCTGTAAACATAGAAATCCTTTGGTTTTATCAGCAGCTTCCTGTAAAAGCAACATATACTTTTTTCAGCATACTTGTGGCAAATTAAGCAGGGAAATGGATATTGTGCGCATTTCCTATTGTAATAATGAAATGTGCAGTTAAGATAGGGGTGAATTGAGGGAAAAAATATTCTGGGAATAAATGCTGCAACAGCTCTTTTAGATTGTTTCTAGATAAGAACAAATTCAATAAATTTTGTTAACCTTTTCTGCTTCCCTTGGTCTTAATTATAGAAAGTGAGATAAAGCTTAAAAATGGAGTATGAGAAGACATATGATCGTAACGGTCCGGTGCGGCAATTACGACTTTACTAATACGCAAAAGCTTCTGGAGAGGGGGTGAACTGTCGTGATTAGCTAAAACATATAAAAAAGAAAGGAGGTGCCAAAAAACAACCCTCAGGAAGCAAACAGGTTTGACCGCCAACTGCTTACCGAGGGGCAGGCACCACTTAGCCTTGTGCACAACAAGGAAGTGGTTAGGATTCAATTATATATCATAAGTGGAGGAAGAGAAATGACTAAAAGAATGTCGGAAAAGATGTTATCAAGTCTTGCGGTTGCGATAATGCTAATCTTTGTTCTGGTGACCAGCATTAATGCTGCTTCACATACTGTTTACATTGATGAAGGTGATGGTCCTGTTCAATCTGGTTCCATCACAGCAACCAATGGTGCAAACTATGACGGCTATAATTCTTCTGGTTCTGGGCATAGACTTTATATTACTTTACAAAGTTCCAGTGGATCTGGATGGACTGATCAAAAAGTAGCATTAATGGATATTGGCCAATCTGCGTCGGGTTACTCAGCTGTGTCGGGTGATCTATTGTGGAGAGTACAATTAAATCCCCAGTATGCCTATACAGACTGTATAGGTTGGGGTACGATCTCAAACCGCTAATCAACTTAAATGACTAGATTATAGGGGTATCCCCAAATACCCCTATAATCTACTTTTTGGTAAGGTGGGAATTGGATTGAGGAAACTATATAAAGATTCGCTGTTGGTATTCTTACGTAGTAAAAATCTGAGCATACCATATTTTGCGCTGTTGGCTCTAACCCTGGCATATTTTGGCTTTTGTTTCAATAATTATTTACAGTATAGTGAGATATTTTCTGTTGCTATGTGGTTAGTGCGTCCCTGCATTTTCCTAATTGCCTTTTTTATTTATTGCAGTTACGAGCTGGCGATCAAAATGTATGACAACAATATGGTGGAGTACCTTAAAATATACGGGCAGGGATTATGGAAAGCTTACGGAGCAATCATCTTGTGCTTATCAACTATTGTCGCCATACCTTCGATCATGTTTTTTGCTTTTGTCGTATTCATGTATTACTATATCGATGTTTATTATCTCCCTTTTTTGATCCATCTGATGAAACTGTCCGTGCTGTATTTCGGGTTATCATTCATAATTGGTATGATGTTAGGAACAGCAATGGCCGCCAAACTGAAAAACAAAAGATTGGCGGTATACGGCTTTGCGGTTATCTTTATGTTGCTAAACACCACTTTCACTGAAGCCCCTTTCAGAATACCGTATTTGCTTTTCAACTCTTACCGGACTGAGAGAATGCTTTATTATATCAAGGATTTTCTTACTGTTGTTCCCCATGAGTTAGGAAATAACTTTACAATTGCTCCGATCTACGGATTCCCGATGGAGCCGATCCGATGGATCTTGGCAGTGTTTTGGGGTTTATTCCCCTTAACCCTGATATTGACCGAATGTTTCAATCGGAAGACTAAAAAAGCACTGATAGCTGCCAGTTGCCTGATGGTGCTGTTGGTTATCGGCTTGTTTTCCGTAAGGGGGTCGACATTGATAATGGACATGAGAGTTGATTCCTACCCCTTTGCCGATCCCATTTATTACATGGATAGCCCGAGGGAAGCTTACGATGGATATGAAGCCGGATTTATTGTTGAAGAGTACGAGATGAATTTGACGATTAGCAATGAACTGCACGCTGAAGTAGAAGTCACCATCGACAATCGTGATTTGGATAACTATGAATTTACCCTTTATCATGGGTATATACTGATGAGTGTTGGAACGGAAGACGGGGAGATACCTTTTACCCGCGAGGGTGATTACATCAGTATTGAAAGCTTAAACGGCGCGGACAGGGTCATCTTTAAGTATTACGGTAAATCTCCGAAGTTCTATGCCAACAGGCAAGCGATAGCCTTACCCGCGTATTTTGCCTATTACCCCAAGGCAGGCAGAACAAATATATGGGATCTGGACCGGTACGGATATGTTGTTAATATATCACCAAATGAAAGCGATTACACGGTTAATATCCGATCCGATTTGGAGATATTCTGCAATCTTGCCGGCAGTAATAACTCCTTCCGCGGCAAGTCGAACGGGGTATCGTTGTTTGCCGGTATGTATGAGGAGATTGCTGAAAATATATATGCAGAGCCGATGCGAAGCGACTTGCCGAAAAGAGAATATATTCGTGAAGCGCAAGAAATATTAATCGACATATTCAACCGATTGGAGCGGCCGGAACCGGAATCGGTCATCCTTTTCTCGGATAAGCGATTCTTTCAAATGCCTCAAAATTTCTCTCTTAACTCTAACACTGATGATACTGTAGTTATGAGCGACCACATTACGTCTGTTTTTTGTAACAATGGGCCAGAATTGGCCGAGAATATCATGGAATCGATCATTAAACCCAAAGCTAATATTTGGTTTAGGGGGGGCTATTTATCCTATCTTTTTAACCGACAAGATGAGAGCGACCCGCTAGTTCAAAGCGCAGTCGACCTTAATCTCCTCCTGGAAGAGATCGACGAATGGAGGTCTCTTGCCGGAAAGTTTTCAGATATGAATGGTGAAAAACGTAAGAATGTGAGTGAGAAGGATAGAGCAACACGTATTGCTGATGAAAGACGAAGGTATGATATAAACCAAATAGTTAATGAAAAGGCGGCAAAGTATCTATTCTATGAATCGCCCCGCAAAGAAGAGAACTTGCGCATCTTCTTCGATTATTTCACTTCGGAAAGTGAGGAAGACTATTTAGGACTAGTGGAAAGACTCGTGAGGGAGGAACTGGAACATGATCGTAATTAATAATTTGAGCAAGCGCTTTAGAAAGAAAGAGGTATTACATTCCATAAATCTACAATTAGAAAACAGGGTTTACGGGTTATTAGGTGCCAACGGCGCCGGTAAAACCACCTTGATACGCTGCCTGGCGGGACTATATGAACCCCAACATGGTGAGATGTTATATAACAATGAACCGATACATAAATCCAAAAGTTTTCGCCAAGACCTGGGTTATCTGCCCCAGGCCTTTGGAATGTTCCAGGAGCTTACTTTATATGAAATGATGGATTACATCTGTTCTTTAAAAAACATAGCAAAAAGCAAATGTGCAAGCGAGATAACAAAAGCACTTACTAGTGTTAATCTAGAGAATAAGGGCAGGGACAGGATTAAAACATTATCGGGAGGTATGGTAAGAAGGGCCGGAATCGCCCAAGCGATCTTAGGGGATACAAAGGTAATGCTATTGGATGAGCCGACAGCAGGGCTTGATCCCAGTGAACGAGCCAGATTTAAAAACACTGTGAATGCGCTTAAAAAGGACAGAACGATACTCATTTCCACACACATTGTGGAGGATGTGGATGCCTGTTGCAATAGTGTTATCGTTATTGACGAGGGCCAGGTTTTGTTTAACGGATCTTGCGAAGAATTGAGAAATATTGCTATAAACAAAGTATATATGATCAATGAGGCTGATTCTGATAGTATTGTCGGTGAAAAATTTATACTTAAGATCAACGAGATAGAAAGTAAGATTTTTTATCGGATATTGGCCAAGGAGAAACAGGAATATCAAAGCGAAAAGCCCAACCTCGAGGATGGATACATGTGTTTGGTTAAAGGGTTAGCATAATGTGGAGATTATATCTTGAACTTAAGAATCAGCGGTTTTACTATTTTATACCGCCCGTAATTCTTTTTATATTAGTTCCTCTTACAGTTTTTGCTACCATAAAAGGTGGAACCAGTAGCCATTTCCCGGAATGTGGCACAATTTGTCAATTGTTTATCTCTAGTTTTGCCGCTTGGTGGCCGCTATTTATTTTAAAGGAGTACCTCAATTCACCGGGTAAGGAATTGCTTTTTATACATAAACTCAGCAGGGATAGCCTTTTTTTAAAAATGATAATATTATGGGCATTCTATGTCTTGCATGTAGTTATTGTGTTCATATATTTTACCTCTCTTTTTGATTTTGTTTGGTTTTTGTTTATTGCTATAATAACTCAAAGTATGTTTATGATTGCCCTAGGATATTTCCTCTCTTTATTATTTCAAAATACTTTTATCCCTCTGATAGTAAATTTTGCTTACAGTTCGCTTTTTATGTTGGTCTTTTTATATTCTCCACTAAGCATTTTTGAAATAGGTACCTTCTCAAATGCCAGTAGCTTAAACAAATCTACAGTTGTCGTTATCATCGCGTTTATTCTTTTTTATGGTGGCTATCAGATGGAAAAACGCTTGTACAAAAACAGTATTTAAGAAAATGAGGTAATAATTATGAGCGAGTCAACTATAATGTACCCATGAATAGAGACAAAATTTTCGGAATTCTAAGTGAACCGGATATAATAACAGACGGGAAACTTTCGGGAAAGAAGGTTCACATAAAATGGGACGAAGACAATTTACAGCTGAATTCAAAACGAAAATTGTGCTGGAGATCAGGGCCTGTAAAAGAATAATGGCGGTTACCAACCAGTTACTATCTTTATCCACCATATTCGCCTCGGTTTGCAAAATACCTTAAAATTAAATAAACCAAACCCAAACTTTATAATCAAAAACGTCTGCGGTACTGATATCAGCACGGCAATATACCATGGTACTGAATGCACTCCTTGCCCCTCCGCCTCTTATTCATCCTTTATTGTACAGACATTTAATTTTCTCAATGATTTCGTCATCGAAAAACGTAATCCTGCCTAAAAAACGAATCTATCCATATCTGGTGTAAAATGTCCATTTTAGTATCTAACTTGCCAGAAATAACCATAAATTAACATTTGTTTTGCCCTGTAAACATAGAAATCCTTTGGTTTTAGCTATCAGCAGCTTCCTGTAAAAGCAACATATACTTTTTCCAGCATACTTGTGGCAAATTAAGCAGAAAAGTGGACATTCTAGGCATTACCTATTGCAAAGATGAAATGAGCGGTTAAGGTAAAGGGGAATTGGCGAGAACCTCGCATTTCTTGATGAAATTAATTGGATTGCAACCGTCAAAGATATTGTTGCCCCTCATCTTCTTAAATATATTTTCCCCCGCAAATTTCAGGTATACTGCCTTTCTTGTTTGACAAAACTGGAAGTAGATATAGAATATATATAGCCAATGGATTTGCACAAACATGTGCACAAGAGGAGGATGTTAATGTCAGATACAAGAAATGATCTGCTCAACCCTACATTGAGAGAGGTATTGGAAACCTTTCAATTAGATAAAAACTATGTTCAGGGGGAAGGCAGTCATCTTATCGATGACACCGGGGTGCGTTATCTGGATTTTATTGCCCAGTATGGAGCTGTGCCGTTCGGATATAATCCTGATTTTATATGGGATGTGCTGCAAGATGTACGCAGAAGAAAATTACCCAGTCTGGTACAGCCTTCATTGCCAGGAGAAGCCTTAAAACTAGCCAATATGTTGGCCGAATGCTCGCCAGGGGATTTATGTTATGCCTCCTTCTGCCAGAGTGGTACGGAAGCGGTAGAGGCAGCCATTAAACTGGCGCGGTCCACTACCGGGCGCGAATTGATTATATCTACAGCCAATAGTTTTCATGGCAAGACGCTGGGGTCTTTATCAGCCACGGGAAAGGAGTCTTACCAGACGCCTTTCCGAGCTCCTGCGCCTGGCTTTTTTCGAGTCCCCTACAATGATGAGAATAGCTTGCGACAGGTATTAGATGAAAACCGGGGCAATGTAGCTGCCTTTATCATTGAACCGGTTCAGGGTGAAGGTGGAATAGTAGTCGGGCAACCCGATTATCTTAAAGCGGCGCAAAAAATTTGTAATGACCATGGGGCTTTGTTTATAGTGGATGAAGTACAGACTGGACTGGGGCGTACCGGCAAGCTTTTTGCCTGTGAGCATGCTGGTCTGGAGCCGGATATTCTGCTGCTTGCCAAGGCTTTGGGAGGTGGTTTGCTGCCTCTGGGAGTATGCCTGAGCTCTCCCCGGGTATGGAATGATGATTTCGGGATGCTGCACAGTTCAACCTTTGCCAACAATAACGTAACTTGCGCGGTTGGGATTGCCGTTTTGGAGAAATTATGCCGCGATGAGCAGAGTTTAGTTAAAGATATTAAGGAAAAAGGAGATTACCTTTTAGCGGGTGTGCGTGCCCTGGGCAATAATTATCCTGCGGTAGTAAAAGAGGTTCGTGGTCAGGGATTGATGGTGGGGATGGAGTTTCATTCCATGCAAGATGTGGGTTCTTATGACATGGCTTTTCTGGAGGATCAGGGAGGATTTACGGCTCTGCTGGCCGGTTTTCTTCTTAATGTATACCAGGTTCGCCTGGCTCCTTTTTTGAACAATTCTATGACCTTAAGGTTGGAGCCTACCTTAACTATAAGCTATGCGGAAATAGATTATGTCCTGGAGGCTCTGGAGGTAATTTGCCAGCTGCTCAATTACCAGGACTACGGTAGTTTATACCGATATTTAATTGGTGATAAAAGACGACCAACTATGATAAACGATTATCGTTGCTACAGCCGCGCCACCAAATCATCACCGTTACAGGCAGGGGAACAACCGGACAAGAGATTTGCCTTTATCATCCATTACCCGGCCCCGGAAGATGTGGTAATAAATAACCCCTCTTTCACCACGTATAGTCGTGATGAATTATACCAGTTTATGCAGTGGGAGAGCCGTAACAATGATCCCGGCGTAACCTGCTATATGCCGGCGATAAAATCACTTAATGGTACTGTTGCCGAAGGCTGGTTAATAGGTGTGCCTCTCGGTGCCAGAGAGATTATGAGTATGCCCAATGAGGAGACAGTGGATATTATAGCTAGAGCCGTTGATATGGGGCGTGAGCTGGGGGCGGAAATCGTCGGTCTGGGTGCTCTGACCTCTGTTGTTACAAGAGGTGGAAGGGCTGTTACGGGTAGAGATGTGGCCATAACCAGTGGCAACAGTTTTACAACCCTGATGGCAATCGAAGCCCTATTTTTGGGAGCTGATAAGATGTACATCGAGCCGATTGCAGCGCGGGGCGGGGTGGTTGGTGCCAATGGTTCAATAGGACGAGCTTGTGCTCTCATGCTATCGGAAAAGCTTTGCCAGATTACCCTATTCGGAAGCCCACAGCATCCAACCAGCAGTAGACTTCGCCTGAACTCGTTGGCTAAAGATATATTTGATTATGCCCGTACCAGAATGCTGGCTGGGGAGGGAGATGGGATGAGCCTCTGGCTGGGAAGGATGGTTAACTTCCTGCAGAATAGAGACGAAGATGTGGCCCGACAATATCTGAAACAGATCCTGAACGGGAGTGAGTTATCCCTCTCCTTTATTAACGAAATTTGTACATACTTGGATATCAGTTGTCCACTTCAAACCAGTACTAATATTGAGGCTGACCTGTCTGAATGCGATCTGGTGGTGGCGACCAGTAATAACCCGGATTATCTGATCTATCCTGATCATCTCCGTTCCGGTGCAGTAGTCTGCGATGTCGCCCGGCCCGCAGATGTGTCCCCAGCAGTATATGAACAAAGAGATGATGTGCTGATTCTAGAAGGAGGGCTGGTGCGATATCCTGATGCAATCTGTTTTGGCCCTAATCTGGGTTATAGGGATGGGGTAAATCTGGCCTGTCTGTCTGAGACCGTCTTGCTTGCTTTGGAGGGTGATTGCCGTGATTATAGTATCGGTAACAAATTATCCCTTGATACAGTTCATTATTTAAGAGAATTGGCCAAGAAACATGGTTTTGCTCTGGCCGGATTAAGAATGGGTAATCATGAGATAGATGAGCGGGATATTGAGAACATCTACCGCAACTCTTTACAATTTAAACGAGCTGAGAATATGTAATATTACTACCTGAGGGCAGGAATTTCTCTCCGTGATATAGAAAAGTAAAAATAGGATTCATAGTATGTCCGATCAGAGTATGTTGAGGTGCTCTGATCAGCTATTTAAGGGAGGAAGAGGAATGAATGTACTTGTACAGGACATTACGATAAAAGCCGATGGTAAATGGTATTTTGGCCAGGCGGAGATGTTTAGAAGGCAAATTCTCAACATTTTGGCCAAAAACCTGCATCGCAAGACTGATGGCAGTTACTATATCAAAATGGAGAACGATGAAAACCCGGTGATTGTTGAAGATGTACCTTACCTGGCTACTGGAATAATCGATAAAGAGACTCCGTTCAAGCTGGTTTTCCACGATTTACAGGAAATGGTATTGGATCATGAATTAAAGCTATTTTTTAAGGGTGATGTTCCCTACATTACTTATAAATGGGATGGTGATACCCGCTTGAGCAGAGGGGTATATTGGAAATTGAGCCAGTATTTCGATTTCCGCGGAGAAGAGGTGTTTATAGTTCCTCCACAATAGAAGTAAAAAAATAATTACCTCAACATTTAATTATTGGATTAATAAATCCCCTGCATTAAGTTCAAACTATTTTAAGGGTTTCAATTTTAATTAAGGGGGAAAAATAATAATGGCAAAAAATCAGAAGCAGCGGCCCGTAGATGACCGAGGTATTTACAAAGACGGAGCTCAGAAAAATCAAGATGATAAGAACGAATTAATTTTCCCTGATGAAAAGAAGAAAAAAGGAAAGTAAGAGGAGCTGGAGTTAATTAAAAGCACAGGGGCAAAGCCTGTCGATTCACATCGGCAGGCCTTATTTTTTTAATTAGGTAAATATGTCATTAAAGTTAATAAATCATAAAAAACTTATTGACATATGAGCTTGTGAATACATATACTAATATAAGAATAGTTTAACAAGAGAATAGACTGGTGGAATAAAGAGATACTTTTAAAGGTGGCTCTAAATAACCAATATTTTTTAAGCCTTATGGCCTTAAGAGATATTGGTTTTTATTATTATTCGGAATTTGAATATTTATAAAGAGTGGGAGTGAGTTATGTCATCATCAATTTATAATGTCAATTTTCAGGAAACCGGATCTATTGAAGAACAGCGGCAAAAATTAAATGAACGACAGCGCAAACAAATGCAGCATGAAAGATAATTGCCTGAAATGGTTGGTAACCCCTTACCAGAAATAAATTATACAAATTATTTTAATACGATATATGATCTCTCCCATCATATATATTTGCCACAGGATGTATGTTCAAAGCCAGGAAGCCTTTCTGAAAAGAAGGGTTTCCTGGCTTTCTGCACTTTTGGGAATACCGTGAATTATTCGCATTGGCAATGATGTAAATTGGGGGTTGGAAAGCGGGACTCATCAATTTGAAGAGCCCGATCGATCTCCGCCAGCATTATATTGCGGTCTCTGGGAATGAGCCCGTTAATATTCCAATAATTGGTGATGTGGTCGCTTAACACCATGCTGTTATCACAATGTAGATTTTCAATTAGGACCCGGGTTTCCTGTAAAGCCTCATGGGGACGCAGATACTGAAAAGTACCGGCCAGGATTTCCTCCAGTATCGGAGTATTACGCTCGGGGGCAAATGTTCTCAGCCTAATAAAATCAGGGCTGATGGCGCTTAGAACCCGGGCACTGTTTTCAGCGTGTTCTCTCCATCTCGCTTGGCCGGCTATACCTACCAGATAATATTCACTGGTCTGAATCCCTGCGTTTTTGAGCTTCAAACCCGCGGCAATTATTTCGGCTGAGGTGGTGCCTTTACGAATATTTTGCAGGGTGATATCGTCACCGCTTTCCATACCCATATGAATTCGGCTTAAACCTGCCTCCTTAAGGCGTACCAGATCCTCCTGACTTTTTTTGTTTACAAATCGAGCGGAACCATAAACGGTTATTCGTTGCAGCTCAGGAAAAAGCTCGCGTGCGTACCTGAAGATCTCCACCAGCTGATCGGTTTTCATTATTATAGTGTTGCCATCCGGGAAAAATATGGATTCGATATATTGACCGTAATAATCGCGGGCGGCCAGAAGGTCCTCCTTGATTTCCTGTACGGGTCTGACCTTAAAATGGGACCCCTTGTACATTGAGCAAAAGGTGCATTTATTATGGGGGCAGCCAATTGTAGCTTGGATTAAAAGACTATACGCTTCGCTGGGGGGGCGATAAATAGTTCCTTCATAACGCATTTTAACCACTCCTTTGGATGATAGAATATCAGATTGAGAAGTAATTGCAAAGTAATGATTAATTAGAGTCATAAATTACAATCTGTTCTCGTAATATTAATAGGAAGTTATAGGAGGGGATAGAAATTATGACCAAAAAGCTTATTATGGTAATGGCAATGATGCTTCTGGCTGTTTGTCTCTTAAGCGGCGGATGTTCCAGGGTAGATGACAGCAAGATCAACTCCTGGAAAGACTTGATTAAAATACCGTCCACCAGTGACAAAAGTACCCCGAATGATAAGGATACCCCTACACCTGGTAATGAATCCCCGGAAATCGGTGAACAGATCAGTGTGAAATTGTACTTTATCAATGCTGAAACGAATAAGCTGGCAGTTGAAGAACGCAGTATAGGTAAAGTCGAGGGTATCGCCCGGCAGACTATGGAAGAACTTATTAAGGGCCCATCCCAGCAGGAATATCAGCCGATATTTCCTGTTGATACTAAACTGTTGGATATCAATATAAAGCCAGATGGATTATGCATTGTGGATCTTAGTGATGAAGTCAATAAAGTTAGCAGTAAAGAAAAGGGGAATCTCATGGTTCAGGCGGTTGCTAATACTCTTAGCCAGTTCCCCAGTGTTAAAGAGGTCAGTTTCTTAATAAACGGAGAGAGGGTTGAGGCACTGGGGGGGCTAATTGATATTGCCCGACCTGTTCAAGCAGATTACATTCGCCAGTAAGGGCCATGGGCAGGTGTTTTTAGAAAAAAATATACAGATAAAGCTATTAAGGAGAAGCAAGGTTTGAACCGCTGCTATCTTCTTATTTTTTTGCGGTCCTATCCGGGCATAACTTTACTAGAATATGAACATCAAAAGTGATACAGTATTTAATGGATTGTTAAATGCTTGGTACTTTTGCTATGGTAACAAGAATTATTAAACGAGGTGTTGGATTTTGAAAACCAGACCCATCGGTATATTTGATTCCGGGGTGGGAGGACTGACCGTAGTTAGAGCGCTGATTAACAGACTGCCTCGGGAGAGTTTCTTGTATTATGGGGATACAGCTCATGTTCCCTATGGAAGTAAGACTCGGGAGGAATTATTTAAATACGCGCGAGATATAATCACCTTCTTACTCAGCCGTGGGGTTAAAACTATAGTTGTGGCCTGCGGGACTCATTCATCGGTAACTCTGCCGGAAATAGAATCTACTTGTCCGGTACCTTTACTGGGGGTAGTTAAACCAGGTGCACGGGCAGCGGTACGGACGAGCCGAAATGGTAAAATAGGTGTGATTGCCACCCAGGCCACTGTAAATAGCCGCTCCTATACCATTAATATAAATTCGCTTGCGCCCACCTATGAGGTTCTTGCTGCTGCTTGTGCTCGATTTGTACCGTTGGTAGAGGCAGGACGGTTGAGCGGGGCAGAGACCCAGCAGGCCATTGGGGAGTATATCGAACCCCTATTAATGGAAGGAATTGATACCCTGGTAATGGGCTGCACCCATTACCCTTTTCTGGCTCCTATCATTGGTAAGTTTACCGGAGAAAAAGTTGCGCTGGTAGACCCTGCTATGGAGACCGTAGAAGAGTTGGCCGAGATACTTGCCCACCAGAAAATATTGAATGATACTCAGGTAAAAGGAAGTAGAGAATTCTATGTCAGCGGTAACGAGGAATCTTTTTATAGAGTGGGTAGGATGCTCCTGGGGGATGTTATAGAAAAAGTAGAAAAAATAGATTTGGATTAAAGGCCAACGCTTAGCGTGGGTAGAATTTAGTGAAATCAGCGTCTCTCTATTAGAATAGCCTGCTGATAAACCCGAAGCCTTGAGCTTAGTTGAGGACAGTTCACGCATTGGAAACCAGAGCTTGCAGGAGGTAGTCATGCGCCAGATAAATGTTGAACAGATTAAAAAGGCCGTTGAAAGTGCGGTAATAGAGGCCAACACAAATTTGCCCGAGGATGTGCGGGCTGCGCTGCAGACCGCTTTGACTAAAGAGACCAGTGCTTCCGGATCACGATGCTTACAGATTATATTGGAAAATGCTCAAATAGCAGAGCAAGATAAAATGGCCTTGTGTCAGGATACGGGAATGGTTGTGGCGCATATTGAATTAGGGCAGGAAGTCCATTTGGTAGGCGGAGAAATTGAAAACGCTGTTAACCAGGGCATACGGGATGGTTACCGCCGGGGTTATCTGAGAAAATCAGTGGTCAGTGACCCTTTCACCAGGATCAATACCGGAGATAATACTCCCGCCGTTATACATATTCATATGATGGCCGGGGAAGGTTTGCGAATTGTACTTTTACCCAAAGGGGCCGGCAGTGAAAATATGGGTCAGCTGGCCATGTTAAAACCTTCTGCGGGTATGGAAGGAGTTAAGGAATTTATTCTCAAAGTAGTTCGTGAAGCGGAGGGTAATCCATGTCCTCCTATTATAGTAGGAGTAGGTGTGGGTGGGAATATGGAGAAAGCGGCCCTGTTAGCCAAGCACGCACTTTTGAGGGAAGTAGGCCGGCCCAATGCCCAACCCGATTTGGCAGCTTTGGAAGAAGAGATGCTGCAAAAGGTTAATGACCTGAGGATTGGAGTTCAAGGTCTGGGTGGTGACACAACTGCCCTGGCGGTAAATATAGAGACATATCCTACCCATATTGCTTGTCTGCCGGTAGCGGTGAACCTGGGGTGCCATTCCACCCGCCGGATCACCGTGGATTTGTAGGTTCCCTGTCCCGTTCCCAAGAGTTTATGCAAGGCAATAGGAGTGATTCATAACAGTGAAGGTAATAAAAGCCCCCCTTAGCAGAGAAGACATATTAGAATTAAAAATGGGTGAAGAAGTACTGGTCGAAGGGAGCATATATACAGCTCGGGATGCTGCTCATAAAAGAATAGCGGAAGCTATTCGCACCGGGCAGGATTTGCCCTTTGATCCCAACGGCCAGATCATTTATTACGTGGGACCCTGTCCTGCACCTCCGGGGCGGGTGATAGGTTCTGCCGGACCTACTACCTCGGGCAGAATGGATGCCTATGCGCCCCTGCTCATAAAAAGAGGACTCAGGGTAATGATAGGCAAAGGCTCCAGGGATGAAGCTGTAATTGAGGCTATGCAGAAATATGGCGCGCTTTACCTGGCAGCAGTGGGGGGAGCGGGTGCATATCTAGCTCGGAAAATAGTGGCCGCGGAAATAGTGGCCTATCCTGAGTTGGGCCCGGAAGCCATATTAAAACTGGAAGTAAAAGATTTTCCTTGTATCGTTGCTATTGATGCTCAGGGAAATAATATTTACGCAAGATAATGCTTATAAGGAGGTTAATATGACAAGACCGAATAACAGGCAGAATGATGAGATGCGTCCGGTGCGGCTTACTCCCGGATTCACCAAAAACCCGGATGGATCGGTGCTGGTACAGACCGGGGATACGATGGTATTATGCTCGGCCATGATTGAGACCAAAGTACCTCGTTTTCTGAAGGGGACTGGCTCAGGATGGGTAACCGCCGAATATTCCCTCCTGCCTTCATCTACGGAAACCAGAACTCAGAGGGAAGCCAGTAAGGGGAAAATTACCGGCCGGACTTCAGAGATTCAACGTTTGATAGGAAGATCACTTAGAGCCGTTGTTGATTTGCAGGCCCTGGGAGAAAGAACAGTTTGGATTGACTGCGATGTTCTTCAGGCGGACGGCGGCACTCGGACCGCATCAATAAGCGGCAGCTTTGTAGCTCTCTGTCTGGCGCTCATGAAAATGCAGGCTGAGGGAATAATAAGCGAACTGCCGATTAATGATTATGTTGCAGCTACCAGCGTGGGAATAGTGGATGGTGAAGTAGTATTGGATCTTGAGTATATAGAAGATTCTCAGGCCGATGTAGATATGAATGTGGTGATGACTGGCAAGGGAAATTTTGTGGAGGTCCAGGGCACGGCTGAAGGGAGCCCTTTCAGCAAGGCCAAGCTTGATGAGATGTTGTCACTAGCCGAAAAAGGAATTCGGGAAATGTTTGTCTTGCAGGCGAATATCATTGGAAAGGGAATTAAATATGGCCCAGCAATTATTGATAGCGACCAGGAATAGTAAGAAGAAAATAGAGCTGCAAACTATTGTAAATGCCTGGGATGTAAAGCTGCTAACCATGGATGATATAGAAGATATGCCGGAAGTAGAGGAAGACGGGGCAACATTCGTGGATAACGCTATTAAAAAAGCCCGGACCATGGCGCAAAGGAGCGGCATTATTACCCTTGCGGATGATTCCGGATTAGTTGTAGATGCATTGGGAGGAGCTCCCGGAGTATATTCAGCCCGTTTTGCCGGACCAAAGGCCAATGATGATGATAACAACCGCAAACTGCTGGAACTGATGCGAGATATAGCAGCAGAAAACAGAACGGCACGGTTTGTTTGTGTGATTGCAATCGCTTCGCCCGCTGGACCCGTAGAAACGGTAGAGGGGATTTGTGAAGGAAAAATTAGGATCGCCGCTCAAGGTAGGGGCGGATTTGGCTATGATCCCCTGTTTATACCGGCAGGGTTCAATAAAACTTTCGCTGAGCTCACCGATAGCGAAAAAAATCAGATTAGCCATCGGGGCAAAGCACTGCAGGAGGCCCAATATATTCTGCAGCGACTTATAGGCTCGGAGGGAAAGGCTTGATTATTGCAGCGGTTGCAGATACCCATGGCAAAACAGATACTATTATTAAGAGATTATCACTAATTAATCCTGATCACATCTTGTTTGCCGGAGATTATTATAAGGACGGACAGATTATTGCCAGGAGGCTCAAGGTGCCTGCCAGTATTGTAGCGGGAAACTGCGATGTTACTAACCGGGTGGAAAAAGAAGAAATCGTATCTCTAATGAGTTACAATATTCTACTGGTGCATGGACACCAATATGGAGTCAAAAGAGATCTTAACCGCCTATATTATCACGCCCAGGAACTTGGAGTGGACGCGGTAGTGTTTGGTCATACTCATAGCCCTTTTTGTGAGAAGACCAGCGGGTTATGGATGGTGAATCCGGGCAGCCCAATCAATCCGCGCTTTCCTGGCCCCGGTAGTTTTGCCGTCATTGAAATTGATGATCACGGGTTAAACCCTGCTATAATAGAAATAGCGCTTTGATAAAGTAGTGTTGCAACGATAAAAAACCCGGCTTAGCAGGGGATAATTTTTGACGGTTGCAGTATAATTATAGTTGACTTGGCAAAAGCAAAGATATTATTTTGAAAAGTACATAATAACAGAGGTAAATAAAAAATCGTAGGGAGGGGAAACTTTTAATGGAGGAATTATCGAAACAGGTTAAAAGTGAAATGCTAAGGACGCTGATATGGTTGCTGATTTCACTGGGCGTAGGGAGCGCTATTTTTCTTGTGGTCTGGAAATAAATTTATCAACTCTTTATTGGTAAGCGAAGGGGGCGGTTGGGGATAACTGCCCCTTGTTTCGTCATCCTTGGGGAGTTAGTTATTGCTCCATAAATATTAGTTTAAATTACCCGGTTTTTAAATTTATATATTTGACAAACATGAACGACTCTTTTATAATTTTAGATATGGATACCCGATGGGGGTATAAAGAGGTGGAATAATGGAAACAGAGATACGCAGGAAAATAATTTCCCGTTTAAGACGTATTGAGGGACAGGTCAGAGGTGTGCAGCGCATGGTCGAAGAAGAGGCTGATTGCGGAGAGATACTAAACCAGATTGCGGCCATAAAGTCAGCCGTCCATCATGCCGGGGTACTCATGTTTGAGAACCATGCTCAGGAATGTATTGCCAGATCACTTCAGCAAGGTGACCAGGAACAGAGTTTCGATGAAATAGTAAGGGTTATGGGCAGGTTTATCAAATAAATTAGATTGTATAAAAGGAGGGGTTTATAGTGGCGAATGTCAAGGACATAACAATTGATAATTTTAATAATGAGGTATTACAGGCCGAAAAACCGGTTTTGGTAGATTTCTGGGCGCCCTGGTGTGGTCCCTGCAAAATGGTGGGGCCGATTGTAGAGACTCTGGCAGATGAGAACGTTGGTAAACTTAATGTAGGCAAACTCAATGTTGATGAAAATTCGTCTCTGGCTGCGCAATTTGGGGTACGGAGCATCCCTACTCTGATATTTTTTAAGGCGGGCAAAGAGGTCAAACGGATAGTGGGGGCTCAAAATAAAAACCAACTGCAAAAGGCAATTGATGAAGTAATCCAAATTAAATAGTGCGGCAGATTGTCGTATGAATTAGCTTGAAATATGAAAATGACCATTATCTATTATTAATAGGCAATGGTCATTTTTTGGTCTTATCGGGCAGAGACTGCAGGAACTCCTTTATAGTATTTTCATAGCCATTATTACCGGGCTGATAGAAATTAACTTTTCCCAGCTCCGCAGGCAAATAACTTTGCTCAACATATCCTCCAAAATCATGAGGATATTTGTATCCCTTGCCTTTGCCCAGTTTGGACCCCGCCTGGGAGTGGGAGGTGTCTCCCAAATGGGAGGGTACTTTAATACTGTTTCCAGTTCGTACTTTGGACAAGGCCGCATCAATAGCTACTTTACTGCTGTTGCTTTTCGGAGCTGTACAGAGGTAGATGACAGCCTCTGCCAGAGGGATGCGGGCTTCAGGAAGACCGACATACTGGACTGCACTGGCCGCGGCCGTAGCAATGGAGAGGGCACCGGGGTCAGCTAACCCTATATCTTCAGCGGCATGAACGATAAGCCGACGGGCTATATATTTGGGATCCTCTCCACCTTCTAGCATAACAGCCATCCAATACAGGGCTGCATCAGGATCTGAGCCGCGAATGCTTTTGATAAAGGCAGAGATGGTATCATAATGGTAATCACCGCTGCGGTCATATTTGACCATCAATTTTCCGGTCACTTTTTTAACCAGCTCCGCAGTAATATCCAGGTGTTCATTGGGATTGACATAGGAGTTGTTTATGGTGTCCAGTATGTTAAGAGCCATACGGGCATCACCCTGGGAGGCCTGAACGAAGATAGCCATGCTTTCTTCGTTTATGCTAATGTCCAGATTACCAAGCCCTCTTTCTCTATCCCGCAGAGCAACAGTAATAATTTGGGTGATGGCGGGGGCTTCCAGTGCTTCCAAAATGTAGAGCTTCATGCGCGAAAGCAGAGCAGTATTTAATTCATAGAGAGGATTCTCGGTGGTGGCTCCTACCAGGATAAGGGTGCCGTCCTCAACAAATGGGAGGAGAACATCCTGCTGCCCCTTGTTAAAACGGTGTATCTCGTCTACAAAAAGAATGGTCTGCTGCTGGTAGAACTTGAGACAATCCTGGGCAGCAACGGCTACCTTACGAATGTCACTTACCCCGGCCGTAACCGCCTGCATATATTCAAAGTGACAGTTGGTCATGCGGGCAATAATTCGAGCTATACTGGTCTTGCCTGTTCCAGGTGGACCATAGAGCACCAAGGAGTGGAGTTGATCCTTATCAATAGCATTGCGAAGAGGCGAACCGGGACTGACAATATGCTCTTGCCCCACCACCTCATCAAGATTTTCAGGCCTCATCCTCCAGGCCAGGGGGGCATTAGCTTCTTTCTTCCGGGCATTACCCATTGCAAATAGATCCATATCCGCACCAACCTCCTGACAGGGATACTAATGGAGAATGTATTGCAGTCATTATAGAACAATGCTCGGATACTGCCAAGCTATAACGTAGTAAGGGTGATAATGAGTAGTTCTTAATATAAGCGAACAAATGTAGGAATTTAACGCGCAGGAATTGGGATTGAACGAATTTATCCAAGCTAAAGGCATCGATAAAAAGGAGAGAGTCATAAATTCTCTCCGTAGTTTTGCAGTAAAAAAATAAAAAGCATCCTTATAAGCTCGAAATATCGGG
>ENA-UOOH01000452-UOOH01000452.1-fermentation-metagenome-genome-assembly--contig:-NODE-452-length-46997-cov-5.530229_pt1 | contig 46997 bp, 37 predicted proteins | sample MGYA00245778_ERZ724025 | MGnify/ENA primary metagenome ERZ724025 (study PRJEB28704, sample SAMN03018313) | fermentation metagenome | biome: anthropogenic terrestrial biome; feature: soil; material...
TTAATTTAAACATTTACTCTTTTGTTAACTCTGACACACTTTTCTGAACAGCCTCCCTTCGTCCCCTTGTCTCCCTATCTCTTTATCTCCTTATCTCCATTTCTCCTTCTCCCCATCCCCTTGTCTCCTTGTCTCTCCCTCTCCCGCTCTCCCCTTCACTCCCTCACCCCTCTCCCTCCCACTCCCTTACTCATTTCATTCAGGCACTTTTCTGTCTATTTTTCAGTTGCTCAGCCATCGAGTGCTTCGGGGCAGCCACTAAAAATATTATATTTGCAAAAATTTAATCAGAAGTTTGGTTTATGAAAGAATATGAAAAACAACTCGCCAGGATGCGCCGTTGGTGTGCCATGCAGGAAAGATGTGAAGTAGAAACGCGTATTCATGCCAACAATCTGGGTTATCCAAAAGAAAACATTGAAAAAATCATTCGGCGGTTAACCGAAGAACAGTTTTTAAATGAAGAACGCTTCGCTAAATTATATGCAGGCGGCAAATTCCGAAATAAACGGTGGGGCCGTCAGCGCATTATCGGTGAACTGCGCGCACGTCAGATACCTGAAGAAATCATCCGCAAAGGCCTTTCTGAAATTGATGAGGAGGAATACCGGCAAACTATTGTTAACCTGGTGAAGCATAAAATTGAGGTAACCGATCCTTCTAACGTATTGCTCTTTAAGCACCGGCTGGCAAAATCTGCCATTGGAAAGGGCTATGAGCCCGAGCTGGTACATCAGATAATAGAGGAACTGATGAAAAACAAACAAGTGGAACAGTAAATTATGGTACAAAAAGAACAGATGAATGACCTCAAAAAAAGGCTCGATGCCTTAAGGAGGTTCCTTTGACATTGATGATAAAAAAAATAAGATAGCCGAAGAAGAGGCCATTTCGCATCAACCCGGATTCTGGGAGGATACAAAAAAAGCAGAAATCCTGCTAAAGGGCATTCAGGAAAAGAAAAAGTGGACCAAAAGTTTTGATGAGGCCCTGGCAGCTTTTGATGATTTAAAGGTAATGGCTGAATTTTATGAAGCCGACGAAGCCACCGAAGAGGATTTCGATAAACAATACGCCATAGCTGTTTCCAAAATAGAAGACCTTGAATTGCGTAATATGCTCAGCAATGAAGAGGACCGCCTGAATGCCATCCTGCAGATTAATGCGGGAGCCGGCGGTACCGAAAGCAACGACTGGGCCGAAATGCTGATGCGTATGTATTTGCGCTTTGGCGAACGCAATAATTATAAGGTTAAGGAACTGGATATGCACGAAGGCGATGTGGCCGGAGTGAAATCGGTAACTCTTGAATTTGAAGGTGACAATGCATTTGGGTACCTGAAAAGTGAAAATGGGGTACATCGCCTCGTAAGGCTTTCGCCTTTCGATTCTGCCAACAAACGACACACCTCTTTTGCTTCAGTTTATGTATATCCGGTAGTGGACGACAACATTGATATTCAGATAAACCCATCAGACATAACCTGGGACACTTTCCGCTCAAGCGGCCCCGGTGGGCAGAATGTAAATAAGGTGGAAACGGCAGTCAGGCTGCGACATGAACCTTCGGGTATCATCGTGGAATGTCAGGAAACCCGTTCGCAGGGACAGAACCGCGAAAAAGCCATTCAAATGTTGAAATCGCAGTTGTATGAAATCGAATTGCGTAAAAAAAATGAAGCCATTGCTGCCATTGAAGGTAAAAAGAAGAGAATAGAATGGGGTTCTCAAATCAGATCCTATGTCCTGCATCCATATAAACTGGTAAAAGACCTTCGCACCGACTTTGAAACCAGCGATACCAATGAAGTGCTGGATGGAGACCTCAATGAGTTTATTAAAGCTTACCTTATGGAATTTGGGCGGGACGGCGTTTAAGGCTGACCCGGTTTATCCATAGTAACGAGGGCGTTACCATACTTTTAAAAACTGCTAAAGCATAGCTGTGCACTAAAATTTGCCTGTTTCAATCATATAGCATTAACTTTATCCCGTTAATCCATAAAACTAAGGTTATGACTACCATTTATCACAATCCCAAATGCCGCAAATCGCGGGCAGGTCTTGCATATGTTAAAACCATAGTCCCTGAAGCAGAGGTTAAGGAATATATCCGTGAAGGCATTACTGCGGGTACAATTCGTGAAATTATACAGATGCTCGGTATTGTTCCTTTCGATCTGGTGCGTACTCAGGAAGAATTTTATAAGGAAAATCTGAAAGGTAAAGAATTTTCGAATGAAGAATGGTACTCGATTTTGTCTGAAAATCCCAGGCTCATCCGGCGTCCCATTGTGGTAAAGAATGGAAGGGCAGTAATAGCCGATCCGCCTGAAAAAGCAGACAAGGTAATCAAATAGCATGCGTTTGATCTTATCTTTGCCTAACTTTGCACTCATGTTTCAAAAAGGTGAGGATAAGGCCTTGCTTTCCAAAATAAAAATCAAATAAAATCACTCAGAACCGCATGCACGAATTTGGTGCGGCCAAATACCTGTAGTAAAATGAACACAAGAACAGAACATGACACCATGGGGAGCATTGAAGTTCCTGCCAATAAATATTGGGGTGCACAAACACAACGCTCTTTACAGAATTTCAAAATTGGTGACGGAACCATGCCCATAGAAATTATCCGGGCTTTTGCTGTATTAAAGAAAGCCGCAGCTTTTACCAATCGCGATCTTGGCGTATTGTCTGCCGAAAAGGCGGAACTCATTGGTAAGGTGTGTGATGAAATCCTTGCCGGTAAGCTCGATGACCAGTTTCCGCTGGTGGTATGGCAAACAGGCTCAGGCACCCAATCCAACATGAACGTTAATGAAGTAGTTTCCAATCGTGCACATGTGTTGGCAGGTGGCCGGCTGGGCGAAGGCAAAAGTCCAGTGCACCCAAATGATGATGTGAATAAATCACAGTCTTCAAACGACACTTTTCCTACGGCCATGAGCATTGCCGCCTATAAAATGGTAGTGGAAGTGACCATACCGGGTGTGGAGATGTTACGTGATACCTTAAAAGCGAAAGCAGAAGCATATAAAGACATTGTTAAAATAGGCCGCACCCACCTGATGGATGCTACTCCCCTTACCCTGGGTCAGGAGTTTTCAGGTTTCGTGGCGCAGCTTGACCACGGCATACGGGCAGTGAAAAACACCCTGCCTCACCTGGCCGAACTGGCATTGGGTGGTACGGCTGTAGGCACGGGAATTAATACTCCCAAAGGCTATTCTGAAAAGGTTGCCGATACCATAGCTCAACTCACCGGATTCCCATTTGTTACTGCGCCAAATAAATTTGAATCCCTTGCAGCCCATGATGCGGTAGTGGAAACTTCCGGAGCATTAAAAACTCTGGCAGTAAGCCTGATGAAAATCGGTAACGACATACGGTTGCTGGCATCAGGTCCAAGATGCGGTATTGGCGAAATTATGTTGCCGGCAAATGAACCCGGATCATCCATCATGCCCGGTAAAGTAAATCCTACCCAGAATGAGGCTTTGACTATGGTTTGTGCTCAGGTAATTGGAAATGATGCTGCCATCACTGCCGGAGGCATGCAGGGACATTTCCAGTTGAATGTATTTAAGCCTGTAATGATTTATAATTTATTGATGGCTGCCCGGCTGATTGGTGATGCCTGCGTGTCATTCAATGATAACTGTGCCATTGGAATTGAAGCCAATGAGCCGGTTATCAAGCGCAACCTCGAAAACTCACTCATGCTCGTTACGGCACTCAACACCCATATTGGTTATGAAAATGCAGCCAAAATCGCCAAAAAGGCCCATGCAGAAGGTACTACCCTGCGTGAGGCAGCAGTTGAACTGGAGCTGCTTACCAGTGAGCAATTCGATGAATGGGTAGATCCTGCAAAGATGATTTAATCCCCCGGAAAGTGCCAGCCGTTGACAAAAGCTGCATTTTTCCATTTTATTGTTACGTGAGACTATAGCTTAAGGGCAACGGTCTCACGTTTTTTTAAACCAGAGTAATCTGCAACTTCCAGACTGCATTTTATGAAGAGGATCAGTATACGGCTCAAAACAGCATCCTGATATGCTGTCCTCAGAACTGAGCGGTTGGGTTTTTACAAATAAAAACATAATGTAAGCACTGTCTCCCTCAAACTTTGAGTCAAAAATAAATAGAACTTCCTACTCCAGACAATAGCATTCAATCCATACTTCTTTGGGTCAAAATTGTTAATAAGATGGCTAACATTCACACAGGCAGGCTACTGCAAAGGTTTTAAATTGTTACTTAAAATCCGGCCAATGGCCCGGATTTTGGTTTTAGTTTGAGTATATTTACCAAACATTAATCGTATGAAAAATTTTAACCTGATCGTTCTGGTTGCCATGCTACTATTCGGATGCAAAACCATGGATAAATCGCCAACCGCCGTTGGGAGTGTTGAGTTGAATAAATACGCCGGTTTATGGTACGATATTGCCAGTTTCCCGATGCGCTTTCAGAAAGGTTGTCACTGTACATCAGCCGAATACACCTTAATGCCTGATGGATATGTAAAAGTGCTCAACAGATGCCGCAAAGGCAGTTATCAGGGCGATTGGTCTTCCATTACAGGCAAAGCTTCCGGGGTAGAAGGCAGCAACAATACCAAACTTAAGGTGCAATTTTTCTGGCCCTTTAAAGGTGATTACTGGATAGTAAAACTGGATGATGATTATCAATGGGCGGTGGTTTCCGCACCTAAAAAGAATTATTTGTGGATATTAAGCCGCAACCGTATCATGGATGATACAATTTATAACCATTTAATCACAACATTGGCTGCTGAAGGGTACGATACCGGAAAACTGATAAAAACCCCCCAGCAATGCAAAGAATAATTACTTAAACCCCACTGCCATGACTAAAAAGAAGCAGGGAGATGCCCACGATAACGGATCATTAAAAGCCAAATCAGGTAAAACAAGGGTGGTAAAAGAGATTAAATCCAAACCCAGTGCTAAGTCAGACCGTGCCATTTCACGCAAAACTTCTGATGTATTGCCCATTGCCTTGTCGGACCTCAAAGCAGAAAAACCCTCACAAAACGGCAAGTCTACCCTCTTTATCGATCCACCTGACCTCGACCCCCGGGAACTTTTTGATTTTACCAGCCCGGCAGTTAAAAACAAACCCATAAAAGCAAAACCGGAAAGAAAAACTGCTGCCGTACGCGTGAAGAAATCCAAAGTAAAAAAGATTTTCGTATTGGATACTTCGGTAATCTTATACAATCACAATTCCATCAATAGTTTTGATGACAATGATGTAGCCATTCCCATCACCGTGCTCGAAGAACTGGATAATTTCAAGAAAGGCAACGATAATAAGAATTTTGAGGCGCGGGAATTTATACGCATTCTGGATTCCCTGTCTGAAAATGCTACCCTCACTGACTGGATACCGCTGGTAAAAAGCAAAGGTGGCAATTTCAAGGTAGTGATGAATGAGCAAAGTGACAGGGATGCCCGGTTGATTTTCGACGACAACAAACCCGATCATCGCATACTGAATGCGGCTTTATCACTGGTGAAAGAGTTTCCGGATCGTAAGGTCATTCTGGTAAGCAAAGACATTAATCTGAGACTAAAGGCCAAATCTCTCGACCTCACGGCTGAGGATTTTCTTACCGGTAAAATAAAAGATGTAGAAGGTTTGTACACCGGCATTACCACCATAAATGACCTCAGCAGCCGGATTATTGATAAACTTTACCAGAATGGGTACTGCACACTGCGCGACATAGGCGTAAAAGTGGCTGTACCCAATCATTATTATATATTGCGCAATACCACCACTTCGGCTCTCGCCTTTTACAATGCACTAAATGGACGGGTTGAACGCATAGAAAAGCGCTCCTCTTATCGCATTACACCCAGAAATGCGGAGCAGGTATTTGCCATGCACGCTATTCTGAATCCCGAAGTCAAACTGGTTACTCTTCAGGGTGTGGCCGGAACCGGAAAAACCTTACTTGCCCTGGCTACGGCTCTGGAGCAGAAACGCAATTTTAAACAGGTTTTTCTTGCCCGTCCCATCGTTCCACTAAGCAATAAAGATATAGGCTACCTTCCGGGAGACATCAAGTCCAAGATCAATCCTTACATGGAGCCATTGTATGATAATCTTAAATTTATACAGAGCCAGTTTGGAGAGAAGGATAAAGAATTTAAGGGCATTACTGATGCCTTGGAAAGTGAAAAGCTGGTAATACAGCCATTGGCTTATATCCGCGGTCGCAGCATCTCCAATGTCTGCTTTATCATTGACGAGGCCCAGAACCTGACACCCCATGAAGTGAAAACCATCATCACCCGGGCAGGTCAGGGCACCAAAATTATTCTTACCGGTGATATCTATCAGATTGATACCCCTTATTTGGATGCACAAAGTAATGGCATGTCGTACCTGATTGATAAGGTAAAACACCATGCCATCTATGCTCATGTGCGTTTGGAGAAAGGGGAACGTTCTGAACTGGCCAATCTGGCCAACGATCTGCTTTAACACATCTTAATAACGGAAAAGAAGTTAAATTACCGGGTTTCGTAAACCACGGTAATTACCGTTTGTCCCACTGCCTTCAAAGTTTCCTTGCTGATGTGGCTGAGGTCGTCATCAACGGTATGCCATTGATCAAAAAATCCTTTTGCGCGGTCGGGATCATAATCAATAATGTCAATGGTGGGTATGCGCAGGTATTCGTTCACATACACATGATCATCGGTAATCGGGCCCGATTTGCGATTGAGAAAATAAGCATCATAGCCTAAGCGTTCAGCCACATTCCATACTTTTCGAACAATTTGTGGTGCATAATACATGGATGTGCCTTCCATAGTAAACGCCGGATTGGCTGCACCCACCATGTCCAGTAAAATGCCAAACCTGGCGGTATATCCCGGGATATGAGGATTTTTAGACCAATACTGTGAGCCCAGCGCCCAGGAATCTTCAGTAGTGCCTTGCATTTCCTGTGGTTCGCCGTAATCTTCCGCATCAAAGAGTACAATGTCAACGCCCATTTCAGGGCTGTGCATATGCATCTGTCTGGCAATTTCAAGCAACACGGCCACTCCACTGCCTCCGTCGTTGGCAGCAGGTACCGGTTTTTGACGGTTGGCCGGATCAGGATCGTGGTCAGCAAAAGGGCGGGAATCCCAGTGGGCACAAAGTAATATGCGGCCACGCTCGTCGGGATTAAATGATGCTATGATGTTCTGAGCATCCAGTATGGTGCCGTCAAAAGCCTTTAAACGTGCGGACTGCACCACCACATGGGGCGTAAATCGCCTGAGGGTAGTGGTTAGCCAGGCAGCGGCAGCTTTATGTGCTTCGGTGTTGGGTACCCGGGGGCCGAATGACAATTGTTTTTCAATATAATAATACGAACTGTCGGCATTAAAATCAGGTATCATCACCTCACTTTTGTCAGACTTGTTTACTTTGCCTTCGTCCACAGGCTTTTTAGAAGCCTCATTACAGGCACTCATCATGAATAAAACTGTTATACAAAGGGCGGATTGAAATATATTTTTCATTGTAAATTTAAAAAATGGATGAGGGTTGGCCAAAAGTACCACTAAAAACTGAGTTTTTCGCTTTGCGGCGCACTCTTACCGATATTTCTCCGGGTTGCAGCCTGGCATGTATCAGATGTGGTTTGCCCGGATATCCCAACGCCATTACCGAAACAGCTATATACTCCTGAGGAATTTTGAAGATCTGTGATGCCTTTTGGGGATCAAAACCACTCATCTGATGCACATAAATACCTTCGTGCATGGCCTGAAAAGTAAAATGGGCCACGGCCTGTCCCAGATCATACATAGCAGTACCATTGGGCTCACCGGCCTCAGTAAGGTGTTGGGCTATATTTAAAACCAGTACGGGCGAGGTAGGTGCCCACAAATGATTGAATGAATCAAGGGTATCGAGAATGTGAGCATACGTCTCATCCCCTTTAAGGCCAACAATAAAATACCAGGGCTGCAGATTGGAAGCCGAGGGTGACCAGCGGGCGGCCTCAAACAGGCTGCGAAGTTTTGCAGGTTCAATAAATTGATTGTCAAAAGCCCGTGGAGACCAGCGGTGCCTGAGGATGTCGTGCAGAGGATAATCGCTGAGGGCTAATTTTGATTCAGGAGTTTTCATGGTTTAATTTCAAAAAGTAAGTGTAAAGGCAGAACCCTGCCCGGGTATAGATTTTGCAGTAATACTTCCTTTGTGCAGGTGCATAATTTGTCGGGAAAGACTGAGCCCGATGCCTGAACCTTCTTTCTTGGAGGTAAAGAAAGGCATAAATATCTTATCCAGAATGTCTGGCTTTATGCCCTCCCCGTTGTCACTGAAATTGATCGTAACCCGGTGGTTGGCATTCATTGATGCGGTGACTACAATCTCCGGATGTGCCACATTGCGGGTAGCATGCATTGCGTTGAGTAGCAAGTTAATCATCACCTGGTCAATAAGATCCGGATCAGCCGTTATCATAAGGTCTTCCGGAAAAATTCGTGCAATACACTCTATGCCATCACGTTCCATCTTAGGTTTCATCAATTGGTGCGTCCGGTCAAAAAGTTCCCTCACCTTGAAATACCGGAAATTGGGACGTGGGATACGTGTAAGGTTACGATAAGTTTCCACAAATGAAAGCAAACCTTCGCTGCGTCCACGAATAACATCCAGGGCAGTACCAATGTTTTCAACATCTTCACTTTCTATCTGCCGAAGTTTTAATGCTTCATCCAAATTCTCGAACAAAAGTTCATGCACTGTGGAAGCCAGAGACGAAATGGGAGTGATGGAATTCATTATTTCATGGGTAAGTACCCGGATAAGCATTTGCCAGGATTCGATCTCCTTTTCTTCCAGTTCTGTACTGATGTCCTGCAATGATACGAGTATATATTCTTCACCCCGCATTCTGAATTCTGTGGCAAATACCGATAGCTGAAGCAATTCATTATCAATCACCAGTTTAAAAAGCTGCCGGTCTCCCGCTTTCATATTGAGCAGGACTTCTGGCAAATCATCCTTAATGGCAACGAGGTCGCTCACCTGTTTTAGATTGCTAAGTTTAAGCAGGCGTTTTACCGCATTGTTATAGATGTCTACTTTGCCGTCTTTTCTAAAGGCAATCATGCCAATGCTAACATGTTGTACTACAGTTAACAGGTAATTGTAATGCTCCTCTTTTTCGGCCCGGTTTTGTTTAAACTGAGCAATTACTTCATTGAAGGAGCGGTTGAGGCCTTCGAAACTGCGTCCCAGGCCCATATCAATAAAAGAAGTGCTGAAATCAGAATGCCTGATGCTCTCCAGGAACTGCGTAAGTTGCCGGTTGGTGCGCTCTACATAATGTATCAGAGCGGCCACTTCAATTACAGCCAGCACTCCGATAATCAGGGCAATGATTCCCCGGTTTCCCTGATAAAGCAGATGTACAAGAAACAACAGGGTGAGGGCAATAAGTATTGTCCTGATAAAAACCAATAGCCTGAATCGCTTAAAGCCCATGTTTTTCTATCCTCCGGTAGAGTGAAGCCCGGGTTAGCCCCAATTCGCGGGCTGCCTTGCTGATGTTTCCGCCATGTTTATCGATTACTTTGCGCACCAGAAGTTTCTCCCTTTCTTCCAGATTGGTAACATCATCATCTTCAGGGTTATAATTGCCATCTTCGGTTTGTGAGAGGAAAAAATCATGGGGCCCAAGCGTATTGCCTTCGCTCATAATTACCGCCCTTTCTACTGCATGTTGCAGTTCCCGGATGTTGCCCGGCCAGTGATGTTTCTCCAGCCGCCTGATGGTAGTGGGATGAATGCGCTTGAGCGGCATCTTGTATTTTTTGCAGTAAATCACCAGAAAGTGTTCTACCAGAGCCTGAATATCTTCGAGCCGCTCCCGCAACGGAGGCAACAATATTTCCACGGTATTGATGCGGTACAATAAGTCCTGCCTGAATTTACCCTCATTTACCATCTGATAAAGTGGCATGTTCGTGGCGCAGACCAATCGCACATCAATGGGTATTTCGCGGTTGGTACCCAGGCGTATCACCTTTCGGTTCTGAAGCACACTGAGTAATTTGGATTGAAGGTTGAAAGACAGGTTTCCGATTTCATCCAGGAAAATGGTGCCCTTGTTTGCAGCCTCAAAGCGACCTGCCCTGTCCTCTTTGGCATCGGTAAAAGCGCCTTTTTTAAATCCAAACAATTCGCTCTCAAACAAAGTTTCGCTGATGGCTCCCAGATCTACACTGATAAATATCTCATTATGTCGTGCTGAAGCACGGTGAATGGCACGGGCAATCAATTCCTTGCCGGTGCCGTTTTCACCTAAAATAAGCACATTGGCATCGGTTTTGGCTACCTTTTCTACCGTGGCCATCACCCTTTGCATGGGCGGAGAATCACCGATAAGAGTATCGTAGCCTTGATCCTGATTGGCAATCAAAACTTTCTGCTTGCTTTTCAAATCTTCGATTTCCTCTTTACTGTGCCTTACCTTTAAGTTGGCAGTAATGGTGGCCAGCAATTTTTTATTGTCCCAGGGTTTTAAAATAAAGTTGGTGGCTCCTTCTTTAATGCCCTGTACCGCCAGCTCAATATCGCCATAGCCGGTAATGAAAATCACCACGGCAAGAGGATCTATTTCAATGATTTTATTGAGCCAGTAAAATCCTTCTTTTCCGCTGGTGGCATCGCGTGAAAAATTCATATCGAGCAATATTAAATCGTAACTTTCTCCCCGCAAAAGAGCAGGAATATTTTCAGGCTTTTTCTCGGTATGAATGGTGGTAAAATGCTGCTTTAAAAATAACCGGGCAGCAAGCAGCACATCCTGATCATCGTCTACTATGAGAATTTTTGCATCCATTTTATTCATGACAATCAACTTTATTTGATGATGCTAAATTAATAAATGTTCGGAAACGAACAAAATAAAGATCGGCATCGTACAACAAAAGAGGTTTGGATTTCTTTAAATACAATACAATACATTGATTACTACAACTATGCGCAAATTGGCACACTATTGGCTCTAAGGCCTACATCATTTTAAGATATGGACAGAATAATCAAAAAGAAAAAGTGGACACCACTTCGTATCTTCTGGCTAACTTCGGCTGGGGCTTTATTGGTGGTAATTTTATGGATGATCTTCCTGCGTGACAACCGCTCCAGGCTTCTGGTTGACCGGGACCAGTTGACCATAGTAGCGGTGGAACAGGGTAAATTCAAAGAATTTATTCCGGTTGATGGAGTGGTATTGCCGCGGAATACGGTCTATATTGATGCCGTGCAGGGCGGGATTGTAGAAGCAGTATATGTTGAAGATGGAGCTATGCTGAAAAAAGGAGATCCCATACTTAAGCTGGCCAATGCCAACATGGAGCTGAGTTATATGGATCAGGAAACCCGCATGTACGATGCTATAAACAACCTGGCCAATACCCGCATCAGTATGGAACAGTTGCATTATACCCGCCAAAAAGAAATTGCAGCCCTGAATTACGAAATCGACAAGGTGAAAACTGATTTTAACCGCAAAAAGCAGTTTTATGCCGATAAACTTATTTCAGAGCGGGAATATGAAGATGCCAAAAGGGACTATGAATATAATCTCAGGCAGCTTGAAATTACCCTTAACCTGCGGAAACTGGATTCCATCTCCGGTGTAACCCAACGTGCCCAGATCAGTTCATCCATGGAACGGATGTACAATAACCTGGGCCTGCTCAGACGCAATATGGACAATATGACCATTAAAGCTCCGGTAGACGGTAAATTGTCTTCTTTTATTGTGGAGATAGGTCAGACCAAAAATGCCGGAGAACACCTGGGGCAGATTGACATGCAGGATGGGCTCAAACTCCGGGCAAATATTGACGAAAGGTATATTTCGCGCGTGTTTAAAGGTCAAAGTGCTGAGCTTGAAAGCGGCGGCATACTTTATCCGCTGACCATCAATAAAATATATACCGATGTTACCAGGGGCTCTTTCCAGGTAGATTTATTTTTTGAAGGTGATGAACCCGCCGGGTTGAAGCGTGGGCAAACCCTTGCGGTAAGGATTGTTTTTTCAGGTGAAGCCGATGCCCTGATCGTGAGAAGAGGCGGCTTTTTCCACGAAACCGGTGGTAACTGGATCTATGTAGTTGATCCCGAAGAAAAATTTGCCGTTAAGCGAAATATCCGGCTGGGCCGGCAGAATACCAATAATTATGAAGTGCTCGAAGGCCTTGAAGCGGGCGAGAAAGTTATCGTTTCCTCCTACGAGTATTTTAATCAAAAGGATAAACTTGTGTTTAGATAAACCATTCCAAAAAACTCTTACCATGATCAAAGCCATTAAACTATCAAAAGTATTCAGAACCGATGAGGTGGAAACTACTGCCCTGAATCAGGTTTCCTTTGAAATTAATAAAGGTGAATTTGTAGCCATAATGGGCCCCTCGGGCTGCGGTAAATCTACCTTACTTAACATTTTGGGGCTGCTTGATAACCCCAGCAGCGGAGAGTATTATTTCCGCAACATCGAAGTGTCGGGCTTGACCGAAAAACAACGGGCAAACACGCGAAAGCAAAACATAGGGTTTGTATTTCAAAACTTTAACCTGATTGATGAACTCAATGTTTACGAAAACGTAGAGTTACCTCTTGTTTATCTTGGTATGAGCAACAGCGAGCGTAAAAAAAGAGTTGAGGCGGTGCTTGAACAAATGCAGATTATGCACCGCCGCAAGCATTTTCCCCTTCAGCTTTCCGGTGGGCAGCAACAGCGTGTGGCCGTAGCCCGCGCAGTGGTAGCCAATCCCTACCTTATCCTGGCCGATGAGCCTACGGGCAACCTCGATTCAGTGCATGGAGAAGAGGTAATGAACTTGCTGGCAACACTGAATCAGGCAGGTACAACCATCATTATGGTCACCCATTCGCAGCATGATGCTGAGTATGCTCAACGGGTTATCCGGCTGTTCGACGGTCAGATCATTAATGAAAACATCCGGTCTGCTCCGCATGAAATCATTGTCCGTTAATTTATTAACCAATGCCTCAATCGTTGATTTGCTATGTGGCTGAATTATTTTAAAACCGCTTCCAGAAGCCTTTTAAGGCAAAGGGGATACACCCTGATTAACGTGTCGGGTCTCTCCGTCGGATTTGCCGCCTTTATTCTCATCTTTCTTTTTGTAAGACGGGAGGTGTCGTTTGACCGCCACATTGAAAAGCATCAGCGTATTTTCAGGGTAGTTGAGATTCAAAATGAACCCGGAGTGGGTGAACAGCATGTTGCCATCACCATGGGTCCGCTTGCAGATGCATTAAAACGCGATTTTCCTCAGATAACTGCCGTAATGCGGCTGATGAATGCATGGAACTATTCAAATGTAAGCATCAACGACCAGGTATTTCGGGAAAACAATATGTATTATGCCGACCCGTCCATCATAGGTATGTATGGTATTGAACTGTTGTCGGGAAATCCACAAAAAGTGCTTGAGGATCCCCATTCTGTCCTGCTGTCGGAAAGTGTGGCGGAGAAATTCTTTGGAAGTGTTGAAGGTGCCTCTGGCAAAAGTCTGCAATTGGGCGGCCAATCCTTTCGGGTATCGGGTGTAATGAAAGATCTGCCGGAAACCAGCCACCTGTTTTTTAATATACTGATTCCTTTCAGTGTGGTAGAAAAAAATCCTGATTTCGAATGGTTGAAAGGCTGGGGATCCAACAGCCTGATTACCTATGTAGAACTGGATAACCCCGCCTCTGCACAAGAAATAAACGATCAGTTAGATGACTTTTTACAGCGGCATGTTATGGCCGACGGCAAAACCTGGCAGTACCTCGAAATGTACCTTCAACCTATGGATGAGATATATCTCCATTCGGGTCATATAAAGTTTCAGGACGTTACCCATTCGGGAAATGCTGAAATCATTGTTATTTTTATTGCAGTGGCCTTCCTTATTTTATTGATAGCCTGTGTCAATTTTGTTAACATATCTATAGCACGTTCTGTTAAGCGGTTCCGCGAAGTTGGCATGCGTAAGGTACTGGGCGCGGGCCGTCAAAGTTTGATCTTTCAGTTTATCAGCGAATCAGCCATCGTCACTTTTATCTCTGTGATCATATCTCTGGGACTTATCCAGTTGGTGCTGCCCGAAATGAACACATTGCTGGGTACCGATTTTGCCTTGAAATCGGTATTCACACCGGGCTTTTCCCTGTCGCTCGGGATCTTGTTCATCATCATAAGCCTCATCTCCGGTGCTTATCCGGCATTTTACCTTTCGGGGTTGCAGCCGGTAGATGTGTTCAGGGGTTTGCCGGGTGCCAGACGGGGACGGTCGGCCCTACTGAGCAAATTGCTGGTTACTTTTCAGTTCACCATTTCTATTGCTCTTATCTTTTGTGTAATGGTAATCAGCCGGCAGATTAACTTTATTCAACACAAGGATTTGGGCATCAACTATGAGGATGCACTTTTTGTGCGCCTTGAACGCGACAATACATTTAAGATGAACACCCTGAAAACTATACTGTTGTCTAATCCTGAAATTTTAAGTGTGGCAGCCTCAACCAATATCAATGGCGTAGCCGGCAATCAGGGGCCGGCGTTTGTCGACGACAGCGCACGTACAAAAATTTATGTACGGTATGGATATGTTGATCCCGTTTTTTTTGATGCCATGAAAATACCAGTCATTGCAGGCAATAATTTCGATCCTTCCTTATCCAATTACCAGGGAGTAATCATCAATGAGGCTGCCGCACGATCCCTTGGTTGGGATCAACCCATTGGGAAAAGGTTCCGCTTCGAGATGGAGGATACAGTACGCATTGCTCCCGTAATCGGAGTTGTAAAAGACTACCATTATTATTCCCTGCGCAGTCCGATTGAACCTGCGCTTTGGGCCTGGATACCGGAAGAGCTGTCGGGCGTGGTCATTAAATACCGTCATCCCGAAAATCCGGACAAAAAAGAAAACCTGATGAAATTTATTGAAAATTCCGTAAAATCCGTTTTCCCATCTACCCCCTATACATCTACCGAAGGCACAACATTTGCCCTCAACAGTTACCAGTCTGATGAAGTCACCTATAAACTGTTCATTTACTTTGCAGCCATATCCTTGTTTCTTTCCTGCCTCGGTTTGTTCGGTATTACCTCACTTTTGATTGAGCAAAGAACAAAGGTTATTGGTATTCGCCGCGTTATGGGAGCTTCGGTAAAACAAATGGCTGCCTGGCTGATTAAAGATTACCTTTTGTTGGTATTGCTGGCCGGAGCTCTGGCTTTGCCACTGGGTTATTATATTATGTCCATGCAACTTGAAAGTTTCGCCTACCGCATTCAGTTTTCTTCGTTTTATTTTATTTTACCGGTCGCAACCGGACTGGTTATTGCTTTTGGCAGCATTATTGCTAAAATCTGGCAGGCAGCCCGGGTCAATCCGGTTGAAGCGCTCAAGTACGAGTAATCAACCTGCTTTTCTATAATGCAGTGCAGTTACAATATATAGGGATTTACAAATCCGCCTCATGCAAATTGGAAAAGTGAAAGGCATCCGGGTTAATTACATCATATTTTCATCTCTCACCTGAATTGGTGAAAATAATGTATTTTTGTCCTTTCCTTTTTTCAAACATAAGCTGACTTCACCATGAAAAATAAGTATATTGACCTCATTGAGCAAACGTTTGACTTCCCTCAGGAAGAATTTAAAGTGGAAGACAACGAACTTTATTTCCACAATATTCCTTTGATGGATATTATTAAACAATATGGTACGCCCTTAAAAATTACTTATTTACCAAAAATTACCCAGCAAATACAAAAAGCCAAAAAGCTTTTTAATGTGGCCATTGCCCGCGCCGATTATCAGGGGGATTACAATTATTGTTATTGTACCAAGAGTTCGCACTTTTCATTTGTACTTGAAGAGGTGCTAAAGAACGATGTCCATCTGGAAACATCCTCAGCTTTTGATATTTTTTTGCTGGAAACACTGCATGAGCAAGGGCTTATCAACCGGGAAACCTATATAATCTGTAATGGATTTAAACGCCCGCAGTACATTGAAAACATTGCCATGCTCATTAATGACGGGTTTGAAAATACCATTCCTATCCTGGACAACAAATTTGAACTCGACCAGTTGGACAGAAACATCACCCGCAAGTGTAAAATAGGGATGAGAATCGCTTCGGAAGAAGAACCAAAGTTTGAGTTTTACACCTCCCGGCTTGGCATTCGATACAATGATATTATTCCTTATTACGAAGAAAAGATAAAGAATAACCCCAAGTTTCAGTTAAAGATGCTTCATTTTTTCATCAATACCGGCATCAGGGATTCGGCCTATTACTGGAACGAATTGTCTAAATGTGTGAATTTATACTGTCAGCTTAAACACATCTGCCCCGAACTGGACTCATTGAATATTGGAGGAGGCTTCCCAATAAAAAACAGTCTTTCGTTCGATTATGATTATGAATATATGGCGGAAGAGATTGTTGCCCAGATAAAAATGATCTGCGATCGCAACAATACCCCCGAACCCAATCTGTTTACTGAGTTCGGTTCATATACCGTGGGCGAAAGTGGGGCAGTACTTTACTCCATTATTGACCAAAAACAACAGAACGACCGGGAGTTATGGAACATGATCGATTCCTCCTTTATGACTACCCTGCCCGACACCTGGGCAGTGAGTCAGCGGTTCATACTCCTGGGAATCAATAAGTGGGATTCAGAATATGAGCGGGTATTTTTGGGCGGACTTACCTGCGACAGTGAAGATTATTACAATGCTGAGGCTCATGCCAATGCAATTTTTCTCCCCAAGATCGACAATGATGACCCCCTGTACATCGGCTTGTTTCATACCGGTGCCTACCAGGAGAGTATAGGTGGGTATGGTGGCATACAGCATTGCCTGATTCCGGCACCAAAGCACATTATTATTGATCTGGATGAAGAAGGCGAGTATACAACCAAACTCTTTGCAAAAGAACAATCTCACAAGTCAATGTTGAGAATTCTTGGTTATTGATCCAAATTTTTTTAATTTAGCGGTCAGGGAAAACTCAAAATAAGTATTAATCATATTTTATCCGGTCTGTTTTAAATACTCTAAAACAGTGGCGGGTATGCATTTTCTAACCTTTAACACTATGAAACAGAAGCAGTTTGGTGGATTATCTCCAGAGTTTACCAACTTTGATAAGTCCAAGGTTGTAATTTTACCTGTGCCGTTTGATGCTACCAGCACATGGATTAAAGGGGCAGATAAAGGGCCGGAAGCCCTCATCGCAGCATCAGCCAATATGGAGCTGTTTGATATTAACAGCGATTCAGAAGTGTATAAAATTGGCATTCATACTGCCGATGCTGTGCATGAACGCAAATCACCTGAGAAAATGGTGAAGGAGGTGCAAAATATAGTCACTCAGTTGCTGAAAAAAAAGAAATTCCCGGTGATTCTGGGTGGAGAGCATTCAGTAAGCATCGGAGCCATCAATGCAATGGCTGAATATTACAAGGATAAGGATTTGACCATACTTCAGTTTGATGCCCATGCCGATATGCGACAATCCTACGAAGGAAGCAAATACAATCATGCCTGTGTGATGGCCAGAGCAGCCGAGGTGGCTCCCATTGTTCAGGTAGGAATTCGCAGCATGAGTGTGGAAGAGAGCCATGACATTGAAGACAGCCGGGTATTTTATGCCGATGTGGTCACCGATACTTCCAACAAAACCTGGATGTACGACTTTTTGAATAAACTGACTAAAAATGTCTACATTACCATCGACCTGGATGCCTTCGACCCCTCCATAATGCCGGCTACCGGTACCCCTGAACCGGGCGGACTGAAGTGGTATCCCATGCTCGAATTGCTTCGGAAAGTGAACGACAATACCAATATCGTTGGCTTTGATGTTGTGGAGTTGTGTCCCATGAAATACAACAAGGCACCTGATTTCCTGGCTGCCAAGCTGGTATATCACCTGCTCACTTATAAATTTGGTCCCCAGCGCTAATGTTGTCCATATTTTTTATTCCAGAAATGAAATAATGCAGGAATAGAATTATTGGTGATTATACCCCTATGGGTACAGGGATTTGAGCGGGATAAAGAACACGGTGTAACCAGACTACCCCATGAATGCGGGCAGAGGTCGCTGTTACTACAGATACACGAAATTACGGCCACATACTGCGATCAAAACATGATTGAAGTATAAGGGTAAAAATACAGCCCTGGGCGGGGCATATAAACCGGTAATTAAATCAAATCGTATGACCGAATAATATCCCTTTTGGGTAAGTTTTAAACAATGTTTAAAATCGCTCAGGAGTGATCTTATAATAATAACAATCTGATGGAGCAGATAAAAGAATTTTTCGTTAGCGAGTTGGGAATCAAAATAATAACGATATTGGTTTCGCTGATTCTTATTTACATTTTAGCTTCCCTGATAAAAAAGATTATTCCCAGATATATATCGGCCAGCGAATCGAGATATAAGACCAGGAAGTTTGTAAACATTGTCGGTTATGTCCTCTTCATTATTATTATTTTAACGGTATTTAGCAATCAGCTTACCGGTTTAACCGTTTTTCTAGGTGTGGCGGGAGCAGGCATTGCATTTGCTTTACAGGAAGTAATAGCAAGTATTGCCGGGTATATTGCCATTCACACTTCCAACTTTTATAAGGTAGGCGATAGGGTAATGGTTGGAGGTATGATTGGAGATGTTATCGATATCAGAATGCTGAGAACTTCTTTGATGGAAACCGGTGGATGGATAAATGGTGATTTGTATAACGGAAGAATCACAACCGTTGCTAACAGTTTTGTTTTTAGTGAACCGGTGCATAATTATTCAGGTGAATTTCCTTTTCTTTGGGATGAATTAATCGTCCCCATTAAAACCAGCAGCGATTTTGAGTATGGAAGAGAGGTGTTTTTCCAGATACTTAAAAATATTCAAAGTGAATATGCGGTGGATGCACAACAACATTGGCGCAAAATGACCGGTAAATTTTTGGTGGAAAAGGCAAAGGTGGAACCCATGATAAGCATGAGCTTTGATGAGAACTGGATAAGCTTTACCCTCAGATATGTAGTTGACTATAAGGCGAGGCGAAGTACCAGAGACATTCTGTCGACCGAAATACTGAGAGCGATAAAAAATTCCGGCGGCAAGCTCGAAGTAGGATCTACCGCTATGGAAATAACTGCATTTCCCCACAATAAGCAGTAACTTTTATCCGACACGATTCCATCCTATAAAAAAAATTCTGCCCTATAAAAACAAGAAAAAACCACCCGCACACTAGTTAAAGAATTTTTCCGTGTACCTGAAGTAAAGGCAGTGTTGTACGCCTTTTTAATTGCCAATCTGCCATGGATTGTATCATTTTCTTGTTCCATCTCAAAAATTTTATTTCACATAAATTTTTTCTTGCAAGAGTTCAAAAATAGGTGTACTTTTACATCAGCCTTAGTGTACTTCGTACACAAACGTAACAAGTTGAAAAAGAGCCTTATGTAGAATTATTATTTATTTACTCAAAAAACCAAAAAGCACATGATGAACACTAAAAATTTCAGGCTGTTGCTGGTACTGCTCCTGGCAGGCAGTATATTTACAGCATGCAAGAAAGATGATGACAAACAGGAAGTTATCGCCGGTTTTACATTTACCGTGGACGAAAACGATTTCCGCAAAGTAACTTTCACCAATACGTCCCAAAATTACGAGTCCCTGTCCTGGAACTTTGGCGACAACAGTACACCTTCTACGGAAGTGAATCCGGTTCACATTTATCAGACAATGGGCACCTTTACGGTAACACTTACCGCAAGTGGTTCGGATGGATCAAAAGACCAATTTACTGCTGATATTGTGATTAATGATCCCAACGCAGAGCTTACCAAACTGGTGGGTGATGGTTCTAAAACCTGGAAGCTGCTCCGTGATGTTTCTACCGGTCGTTATCCTCTTCAGGTAGGCCCCGCCTCATTTTCTACCATTTGGTGGGCCATGGGCAGAGATAACGATGAACTGGCCAACAGGCCATGCATGCTGAATGACGAATGGACCTTTACCAGGGACGGAGCCATGAAATTTGATGCCAAAGGTGACTACTGGGCTGAAGGTGGCGTGTTTTTCCCTGCCAATGTATGTGCTTCTACCGATGTGATGGAAGGTCTGAGCGGTGAAGATCTCTCTGCCTGGGGAAGTGGCAACCACACCTATGAATTGACTTCTGGTACTCAGCCGACATTAAAAGTTATTGGATTGGGTGCCTATATTGGATTGTGCAAAGCAGCAACCAATGCAGAAGTAAAAGTACCCCAGGAATCGGTTACCTACCAGATAATTAAACTGACTGATGCAGCAGTAGATACTTTGATACTTCAAACCAGTTACACTACCGGAGGAGATGCTCCCCAGCCGGCTTATTGGCGCTTTGTCCTGGTGCATTATGACAATCCAGCCGACGAGCCCCCCATCCCGGGTCCTTCACCCACGGCCTCTTTTTCGGTGCAGCAAAACGGCAATACCATAACCATTACCAATTCCACTACTCTGGCTACTGCTTATCTCTGGGATTTTGGTGATGGGACAACATCCACCGAAGAAAATCCGGTACATACCTATGCTACCGAAGGTGCCTTTAATATTAAACTTACCGCAAGCAATCCAAATGGTATCAGCGAAGCTTTGCATTTCGTATTTATAACCTCCACACCGGTTACTGAAGCTTTATTGATTGGATCAGCCTGGAAGATCCGTTCTGCTGAAAAATCTATTTTCGTGGGTCCGGCCCTGGGAAGTTATGAATGGTACAGTGTGCCGCTCGATTATATGACAGGTGGCGGAACCGGCCCTGACGACTGGTCTTGTATTATGAATGATGAGTTTATTTTCAGCACAGGTGGTGCCTATGAGTACAAAACCAACGGAGATGCCCGCAATGACGGATATTTCGGCGGGGAAAACGGCTGCATTTCCGATGCTGATATTGCCGCCAGTGGCAACGGCGCTGCATTTGGAAGTGGAACGCATACCTGGAGCCTAACGCCTGCTTCGGGCAGCAACCGCGCTATACTTACCCTGACCAACGGCCCCGACAGGGCTGCCTTTATCGGCTTTTATAAAGGTTATTATGGTGGTGAAAACACAAGTAACACCAACCCTCCAAATGGTGGCAGCCTGACCAATCAATACGAAGTGATGGGCTATGCCAATTCGGGGAACAAGGAATATCTGTTTGTAACAGTAGATATTTCAGCCGCCCACGATGGTTCAGCTTCCTGGTCGGTGGTGCTTGAACGTTAAAACAGACCAGACAGCCATCCGGAAATCCTGTCCAGGCAATTTCCGGTGGCTGTTTTTTTTTGTTGTTTACTACTCTAATGCTTAACAAACGGGTTATGAAAAAAATCATTACAATAATTATCTTTCTCGGATGCTTTGCTTTCAGCTTTGCACAGCAACGTACCATTACCGGCACAGTAACCGATGAAACAGGCGCAACCCTGCCGGGAGTAACCGTTCTGCTTAAAGGAACTACCACCGGCACCATTACCGATCTTCAGGGAAAGTATTCCCTTACGGTTGGCGACGGAACCCTGGTATTCAGTTATATGGGCTTCGAGACTCAGGAAATTACCATAGGTGCGCAAACGCGCATTGATGTTCAACTGATGGAAGACAGAAAATTACTCGAGGAGGTAGTAGTCATCGGTTATGGTACCCAGAAAAAGAAAGACATAACCACTTCTGTGGCGGTAGTTGATGACAAAGCACTTAAAGACCGGCCGATTGTTACTGTTGCCCAGGCCTTGCAGGGGAAAGCTGCCGGGGTGCAGGTTACCCAGCCTTCGGGGAAGCCGGGTTCCGGGCTGGCCGTGCGCGTTCGGGGGGCTACTTCCGTAATCGCCGGAAATGAGCCGGCCTACATCGTAGATGGTATACAAACTTCTGATATCAACGGATTGAATCCAAATGATATTGAGAGTATGACGGTACTTAAAGATGCATCGGCAGCAGCCATATACGGTGCCAGTGCCGCCAACGGCGTGGTTCTCATCACGACCAAAAGAGGATTGAAGGAAACACCTTCCATCAATTTTAATACCTATTTTGGCTTTTCAAAGCTTCGTAAAACTATTGATGTGCTCAATACCAGGCAATACCGTGACCTGATGGTGGATATTGGCGTAGCCTATGATCCTACCTGGACAGGATACACCGACTGGATGGATGAGACCTACGGAACCGGCTACCAACAGTCCTATCAGGCCTCCTTCTCGGGAGGCTCTGACAAGAGTAGCTATTTTGTATCAGGAGGTTACCTGACGGAACAGGGCATGGTTGAACCCTCAAAATTTGACCGTTATACCCTAAGAATGAACCTGGACAATGAGCTCCGATCCTGGCTTAAAGTGAAAACAAGCCTCACTACCTGGAGCATCAATACCAAAGATACACCCGATAATATGAGTTCGGGCCGGGGAGGCGTAATCATGAGTGCCCTGAACACACCGCCATTTTTAAATATTTACAAACAGGATGGCAGTGGATGGTTCGACCCAAATCCTTTCCAGCCTTCATGGGAAAATCCCATTGCCTATATGCAGGGCCCCGATCAGAATGCCCGTGACAATAAAGTACTGGGATCGGTTGATATGGAGATACGTCTGTTGGCCGGACTTAAATTCAAATCAAGTGCCGGCGTGGACATTACCAGTCATCAGTACGATTATTATCTGGATCCCTTCAGAACAACCTATGGCAGACAAAATCATGGCATTGGCCGCTCCGATAAAGCAAACCACATGGTTTGGCAATTGGAAAATATGTTTGAGTATTCCAAAAAAACTGGAGACCATTCCTTTACCGGACTGATTGGATCTACGCTTAAAAAGTATGAAGGAAATGGTACTTATATTGAAGGCACAGACTTTCCGGATGATGTAAAAATGAAAACCGTTTGGTCTGCCAATCAGATCAATACCGGCGGCTCCTGGCAAAGCGAAAATTCTAAGGTTTCATTCTTTGGAAGGGTAACCTATGACTTTAAGAGCATTTATTACCTTACGGCTTCCATCCGCAGAGACGGCAGCTCAAAATTATACAACAAATGGGGCACTATGCCGGCGGTATCAGCCGGTTACCGGCTCTCTTCTGCCGGATTCATGCAAAAGTTAACCTTTATTGATGATTTGAAGATCCGCGGAGGTTATGGAGTCACCGGTAATGTAGATGGACTGAATGATTACGCAGCATTTGCATTAACTTCTTACTTCCGTCGTGATCCTCAGGATCCACTTGCCGGCCCGGGTTCTTACCAGTCATCTTATGGAAACCCCGATCTGAAATGGGAAACCACCCGGCAATCTAACCTTGGCTTCGACCTTACCATGTATAATGGCAGGGTGTTGTTCACCTTTGATGCCTATCATAAAAAAACAATAGATGTGCTGCTGAATGTTCAGTTGACCAGTTCTCTGCCGGTTTCCTCTATTCTCACCAATGCAGGCGATATCGTGAACAAAGGATTGGAATTTGGGCTGAATACGATAAATATAACGGGCAATGATTTTGAATGGACCACAGACCTTAACTTCTCCCTCAACAAAAATGAAGTAACAGCATTAAAGTATACACCCGTTTATTATTTTGGACGCATTTACAGCAACAACCAGGATGCTACCATGGTTCGGGTGGGTTATCCCCTGGGCACTTTCTATGGTTATGTTTCCGAAGGCGTTGATCCCGAAACGGGCGACATTAAGTACAAAGATGTGAACGGAAATGGCATTTTTGACCCGGGCGACCGGAAAGCCATTGGTTATGGTATGCCCGATTTTACCTTTGGCTTTACCAATACTTTCACCTATAGAAAATTATCTTTGAATATATTCTTTCAGGGTAGTTATGGAAATGAAATCTTTAATGCCACCCGGATTGATCTGGAAGGGATGTTCGATAGCAAGAACCAGTCAGTGGATGTGCTTGAACGCTGGACACCCGAGAATCCCAATACCGATATGCCCCGTGCTGTGGGTGGTGGCAATGTGGACAATGTACGCAATTCAACACGATTTATCGAAGATGGTTCCTACCTTCGGCTGAAATCGGCGACCTTATCCTATAATGTTTTGAAAAATAGTCCCAGATTTGACTTCATCAGGAACTTATCGGTGTATGTAACCGGTCAGAATTTACTCACCTTTACCAAATATTCGGGTTTCGATCCGGAGGTAAATGCCTATGGTAACAGCGCCGTTGAAGTGGGTATTGATTACGGCACTTATCCGCAGTCCAGAACCATTGTATTTGGTATAAATGTTGAATTTTAAATCCATACGACCATGAAAAAGAGAATAAATACCGGCTTAATGCTTTTACTAACACTCGTTTTCGTTTCCTGCGAAAAATTTCTGGATTTGGAGCCAACGGGTAACTCAATTTATATTCAACAAGAGGGTGATACCATCTTTAAATCGGCCAATGATGTGGAAGCAGCACTGAGTGCGGTTTATGGCGAGTTTCAAAACGAATACTGGCAACTGGACTACTTTGTTAATGGCGATGCCCAGTCGGATGATGCCTATGCAGGTGCCGATAACCCGGCAAATTTTCAGATAGATGAATACCGGATTGATGCCACCAACAGCAATGTTAACCGTGACTGGGGATATCTTTATCGTACCATCGGACGTGCAAATGTAATTATCAACAATGTAGAAAAAGTGCAGGATGCAGCGCTCTCAGCTCAGCGAAAGCTGGAGATAAAGGGGGAAGCCTCTTTTGTGCGGGCAGTAATGTATTTTCAGGCAGTGCAGCTTTGGGGTGATGTACCTCTGCAGCTTAAAGAGGTAACTACGGTAAGTTCTGCAAATCTGGATAGCATCTATCCGCAGCTTTATCCTGAACGCAAGCCTAAGGAGGAAGTGTATACCCAGATTATTTCGGATCTGGAAACCGCCCTCGAAAATGTAAAAACAACTCAGCTCCATAAGGGTTTTGCCACCAAAGGCGCCGCCAATGCTTATCTGGCAAAGGTTTATGCAACAATGGAGCCTAAGGATTATGGCAAAGTGATACTATATTGCGACGCCGTGATCAATGGAGGTTATTCACTGTTGCCTGAATATGATATGCTTTGGGACAATGAGCATGAGAATTCAACTGAATCCATTTTTGAGGTTAATTATGAAGGCACTTCCAGCAATGCCAACTGGGGCGCCAGTATGTTCAGCGGAACCGAATGGAAAAAGTTCAATATACCTACCAACGATCTGGTAAGAACTTTTGAGAGTGAAAATGATGTCATTCGTAAAAACTCATCCATTGTATTTAAAAATGTAAGTGGATTGTGGTCTGATGCCAACTGGCCGGTTACCAATTATCCATTCATCAATAAATACAGGTTAATCACCTATCCAAGCCCCCAGAATTATATCTTAATGCGGCTGGCAGATATAATTCTGCTCAAGGCCGAAGCACTGAATGAAACAGGAGATGTAATTGGTGCCGCGCAATTGGTTAATCAGATCAGAACACGGGTAGAACTGCCCAATACCACAGCTTCCACTCAGGAACAAATGCGCCTTGCCATTGAAAAGGAACGCCGGCTGGAACTGGCTTTTGAAGGACACCGCTGGTATGATTTAAAACGAACAGGCCGCGCCATTGAGGTGATCAATAGCATGACCGGTCCCGAAGGCAATGTTTTTGGTTACAATCTGACCCAAAATGGGTTGTTGTGGCCCATTCCCCAGTCGGAACTGGATAAAAATGCTTTATTAACTCAAAATCCGGGCTATTGATTTGTGAATAAGAGTTGATTTATTGATTTGTTGCCTGGCTCTACGACAGAGGTGGGAAATGTGTTAAATCGAACCTTCAATTTTACACTGTGGCCATCGATGATGCGATCAGAAGAAGTTGAATATTAAAAACCGGATAGAATGAACACATTTTATAAAATTTTCAGAAACGCCCTTTCTTTCTTGCTGGCCATCAGCCTTTTGGGATGCTCGGGTAAAGACAATACTTATCCGGAAGGGCCGGATGATCCCCCGGGAAATACCAATAGGATTCAGGTTTATCTTACGCGTGGCGATGAAACCAAACTGTTCAGCCATGAAGCTGCACTAAGTTTCCGGCAAAGCGCGTCAACGGGTTACCCTACAATAATGGTGGACACCACTCAGCACTTTCAGGAGATTGAAGGTTTTGGTGCCGCCCTGACCGGTTCATCAGCATACCTCATTAACAGAAAGTTAGCTGGGGATGCGCGTACAAACCTTTTAAACGAACTGTTTGATCCCGATAAGGGCATTGGGCTTTCCTACCTCAGGCTTACCATGGGTGCGTCTGACTTTTCATTGTCTGATTTTACCTATAATGATATGCCAGCCGGGGAAACCGACTTTGCGCTCGACCATTTTTCTCTTTCACAGGATTTGCAAGACGTAGTACCCGTATTAAAGGAAATTGTGCATATGGCTCCTGCTATTCCCCTGCTTGGCTCTCCCTGGAGTCCCCCGGCATGGATGAAAACCAGCGGTAGCCTGAAGGGAGGAAAACTCAAGCCAGAATGCTATGGTGTATATAGCGACTATTTTGTAAAATACATTCAGGCCATGAAGGCGGAAGGATTAACCATTGATGCAGTTACCATACAGAATGAGCCATTGCACTTCACCGCCAACTATCCCTGTATGGAGATGCAGGCAGCAGAACAGCTCGATTTTGTAAAAAATTACCTTGGCCCCAGGTTTGTTGCTGCCGGACTGGATACCAAAATCATTATTTATGACCACAACTGGGATGAACCTGAATATCCCATGACCATCCTTGACGATGCCACAGCACGCAATTACATTGCAGGTTCTGCATTTCATGCCTATGCGGGTGATGTATCGGCTATGACAATGGTGCACAATGCGCATCCTGATAAAGCTTTGTACTTTACGGAAATTTCGGGTGGAGCCTGGGCAACCGATTTTGCCGGCAATCTGATGTGGAATATGCGCAACATTTTTATCGGAACCACCCGAAACTGGTCAAAGAATGCCCTGCTCTGGAATCTGGCTCTTAATGAGCATTATGGACCGCAAAACAATGGCTGCTCCAACTGCCGCGGCGTAATAACCATAAATTCAGTTACTGCTTCGGTGACACGGAATGTAGAATATTATGCTTTGGCTCATTTTTCCAAATTTGTAAGACCTGGTGCCGTGAGAATTTCTGCACAGGTGCCGGGAATAGCCGGAGAAACCGGGGCAGTCGCTTTTCAAAACCGCGATGGGAGCAAAGTGATGGTAATAGCCAACTACGCCGGCGAAATGAAAGGTTATGCAGTAAATCAAAATGGAAGAGAGTTTGTTGCGACCTTGCCACCTAATTCTGTAATAACGCTTGTTTGGGAGTGATGATCTGTCCCAGCCCTGACAGGGTAAAAAAAACCCTGTCAGGGCATTCCCTGCTTACTCCCTTACTCCCTCTCCCCTTCATTCCTTTCCTCACTTACCACGTCTTATTGGCCCCCTTTCTACCTCACTCCATCTTTTCCTTTTCCACTTCCAGCCCTGACAGGGTGAAAAAAACCTGTCAGGGCATTTGCTGCTCACTCTCTGGTCTCATTTACATTCTTTTTTTAATGTCACCCAACTTGATTGAAGTAGTATTTTGGGGCATGAATAATTAAGTATATCTTTGCTAATAAAAATTTCATTATTATGACTCGTTTAAGTGTAAATATCAATAAAGTAGCCACTATCCGCAATGCACGTGGGGGGAATATTCCCGATGTACTGAAGGTAGCCATGGATTGCGAACTGTTTGGAGCGCAGGGAATTACCGTTCATCCCCGGCCCGATGAACGCCACATCAGGTATGCCGATGTAAGAGCACTTAAACCATTGGTTATCAATGAATTTAATATCGAGGGTAATCCGCAGCCTGAGTTTATTAAACTGGTACTCGAAGTAAAACCTCATCAGGTGACCCTGGTTCCTGATGCACCTGATGCAATTACTTCCAATCAGGGCTGGGATACCATTAAACATAAAGAATTCCTGAAAAAGGTAATCGCTGAATTTCACCAACAGGGTATCCGTACTTCCATTTTCGTGGATCCAGACCCTGCTATGGCCCGGGCAGCAGCCGACACCGGCACCGATAGGGTGGAACTCTATACCGAAAGCTATGCCACCAATTTTTACCACGATCGGGAAAAAGCCATTGCCCCTTTTATAGAAACAGCCCGGGCAGCTTCAGATGTGGGACTTGGCATCAATGCCGGTCACGACCTTAATCTGGACAACCTGAATTACTTTGTCAGCCGGATTCCAAACCTGCTCGAAGTTTCTATTGGGCATGCCCTAATTTCGGATGCACTTTACCTTGGGCTGCAGGAAACCATTGCCCGTTATCTGAAAGCATTAAAATATTAAAGTTTAGCCATGAAACTACATTTTAAACACTACGGTTCAGGTCAACCGGTAATTATTCTGCATGGGGTATTTGGCATTTCTGACAATTGGGTAAGTATTGGCCGGAAGATTGCCGAAAAATTTTCAGTATATATCCCGGATCAGCGCAACCATGGCAAGTCTCCCCACAGTGCCACATTCAACTACTTTGCCATGAGCGATGACCTGCTCGAATTTATTCGTACCCATGAGTTGGAAAACCCCATTCTTATTGGACACAGCATGGGGGGTAAGGTAGCCATGACCTTTACTCTGGAGCATCCTGATGTAGTGAATAAGCTCGTGGTCGTTGACATCAGCCCACGGAAATATCCCGGTCGCAATGTCCATTTTGAAATGATAGAAGCCATGATGGCTGTTGATTTTGATAAGGTTGAAACCAGAGATCAGGTAGAAGATCAGCTTAAAGCAAGTATTCCCTCGCGGCGGATCAGGCTGTTTGTGATGAAGAATCTTTACCGCAAAACCCGGCATTCATTTGACTGGCGGTTGAATTTGCCGGCCATTAGTGCCAATATGGATTTTATTTTTGATGGTGTTCAAAGTACTGATGCGTATACGGGTCCTACACTCTTTGTCAGAGGAGGCAAATCAGATTACATAAAGCAGGAGGATTATCCATTAATAAACAAAATGTTTCCAAATGCAGAAATCGAAACCATTGAAGGGGCTTCACACTGGGTGCACGCCGAAGCTCCAGATGAATTGTGCGCCCTGTTCAGCAGTTTCCTGGGAAAGGAATGCATTGCACCGGGAACCGGCCAGAACGGGAACGAAAAGTTATGACCATATAAGTCCTACAATTTAACCCCTTTAACAGATGCGTCTCTTTAACGTTTTGTTTTTCGGTTTGGTAATCCTGGGATTATCTGCCTGTTCCAAAGAGGAAACCACGGAACGCCTGCCCGGCTTTGAAGTTCCTGTAGTCAGGGGATTTCAGATGCGTAACATAAATGGCGAACTCATGGGCAGCGTGGGCAATCCCAATATAAAACTATACGATGGTGTGGATTTATACAGCTCTAAGGTATTTTTTTCTTCTTATCCAAATCCAACATCATCTACGCTTCTTATCTTTGTTTTGGATAGGGATTACCCCACAACAAAAAAAATTTGGATGGTTCCGGCAAAATATTTGGGCGAGCCTGAAAAATCGGCCCTTAACCAGGGAATGTATACTTTATATGCAGGAGGTACCCCACTATTTCAGTATGAATTTATACACGAAAATATTGGAATTGATGTATCTGAATTTCCCGAAGGGTATTACCGGCTGTATGTCAAAACCAAGGATGTTCTATTGTATGACAACATTGTAATTTCAAAACAAATAATCTATTGAAACCCATGAAAAAAATCTTCTTTTTCTTGTTGATTCCTGCTCTGATGTTGTCAGCAATGGCTCATGCTCAGGATAAAACCCGTATCGGACTTTCCGGCAGTATACAGGGCAATCAGTTCGGTATAATGGTACCCATCTGGCTGGGCGAAAAGTTTGTACTCGCCCCGGCTATCGATTACAGTTATGCTGAAAAATCGGGTTCTGACATTGGAATTGGCGTTGCATCGCGCTTTTATCTGAAAAAGGAGACCTTATCTCCTTACGTAGGCGTTAAGGCTGGTGTACTATTGTTCAGGCCTTATTTCTTTGATGAATCCGATCAGAAGACCACGGTTGACTTGTTGGGAGGAGTGGCTTTCGGGGGAGAATACTTTTTATCTGAGCAATTTAGCTTCGGTGTTGAAATACAGGGTAACCTTACCAAATCAGATGAAAAATCCTATCGCTATGGAAACCCGGGTGGAGTAATCTTTAATTTGGCGACACAGGTTTCGGCTACGATTTACTTCTAACCTTGACAGATTTAGCCTCAGACCATCAAAAAAACCGATGGTTCCGGAATCTGCCGTAACCATCGGAAAGAACATTTGATTAAAATGTTAATAGCGCTTCACGCTCAAACTGGAAACTGCGGCATCAAATTCTATAAAAATCTTATTTGATGCATTCACGAAATCCGAAGTGCGATACAAGCCGTTACTTACTTTATTAAAGCCTTTAAAGTCGCGGCTGGTGAGGGCAGTTTCCGTTTTTATTTCAGCACCTGAGGTTTCAGGAATATTTATCTGAATAGAGGCTGCACCTGCTGATATGCCAAGGTGAGTTTCCCGGGACTTGTTTCCAAGTTTCAGGTTGATGGATGATGCCCCACCATCAATATCAATATTTTCCACCTGATAATTGCTCAAATCAAGATTAATGGAAGAGGCCCCAATATCAAAATCAAAGTCCCAGATCACCCTGGGGTTTAGTCCGATTTTCACCCTGTTGCCCCGGTTATCCATCCTGATTTTGCTTTCCTGCATATTCAGTTCAATAAAGCGACTGCTGTCTTCATCCCGCGAAATCATGCTGTAGTTGGCTATGGTTCCCTGTTTAAAAAAGGTGAGCAACTTGTCATCATCAATGTTATCGGCAAGTTTAAATTCTCCGGCAGCAGCCTCAAGTTTCAGCTCCACCCGGTTGATGGCGGAATCATAGGGCTGAAATAGTTGCTGTTCATCCTCAAAGGTTTTATCATATTTACGATTACCATCTCTCCATTCCGACTGAGGGTCGCTATGCCTCCAGCCAAAGCGGTAATAACCCGTGCGGTCGTAACGGTTTACCAGCAGCACCGATAGCAATATCGCGATTATCGAAAAAATAAGCTTCAGATAATCTTTCACCGGAATAATGGAGATTCCCCATAATATCAGAACCAGTGGCCAAAGGCGCCAGAGAGTAACCCAGTCGAAATAGACCAATCCGACATTTTTCAGAATAAACAGGGTGCCGATAATGACGAGAATCACCCCCCAGAATATTTTTTTATAGCTCATTGTTGGTTGTTTTATGTGGATTAAACCTTTGGCTCATCATCAGAAGGTGCATGTGAAGCCGGAAAATTCTCTGCAGATGCTCTGCCGGAAGCAGGATCGCTGTAGGAGGTATTGTCCTTTTTATTTTGAGGCAGGTTGGTAAATATCAGCAAAATACCCAGAGCGATCAGTATGATTGGCCACAGATCGCCGAAATCAATATTGGGAATAAAGCGATCGGCCAAAAAAATAACTCCGATAAAAATGAGCAGGGTACCTCCTATGAGGCTTCCTTCTATTTTCTTTCTTTCAGTATTGGCGGGAGTGGCAGGTTGCGTTTGCTGTGGAGGAACGCCATGGTCAAATCCTTCATAAGTCTCTCCTATTCCACTCTTAAATTCCTGGCCTGTAGCCGAGGTTGGAGGAGGTGTATAAACCCGGAAAGGGTCATACATGAGGGGTTTTTCAGGCAATATGATCCATAAAATGATATAGAGCAAAATACCGCTTCCGCCGAAAACTACCAGCAAAACAAACAGCAGGCGTACGATGGTAGGGTCCATTCCAAAAAATTCGGCAATTCCTCCGGCCACTCCGCCTATTACCCTTCCTTGTACAATGCGGCAAAGTCTTGAATTGTTCATAACGATTAAAATTAGTTGGTTATGTAGTTTTGACGTTAGCTCTTTGAATTGGTTACACTAAAATACCTAACTACTAACCTGACCCGGAAAATCAGGCAGCAGTTTCCTGGCTGTTACGCAAGGCACGGGCTGCCACTACAATACTTAATTCATACAACCCCCATAGCGGAATTACTACCAGAATCTGACTTACAACATCGGGTGGGGTAATGATTGCGGCTAAAGTGAGCAGAATTACAATCATATATCTTCTGTTTTTACGCAAAAAGGCCGGGGTCAATATCCCCACTTTAGCGAGGAAATACACAAATACCGGTAATTCAAAGACTACACCCATCGAAAATGTGACCGATACCACAGTAGAAATGTAAGAGGTAAGCGCAATTTGATTGGCTACCGATTCGCTTACCTGATAATTGCCGAAAAAGTTAAGCGTAAGGGGCACAATCAGGAAATAACTGAAAAGCAATCCCAGAATAAATAGCAGCGACATCACCAACACAGCTCCGCGGGAGTGCTTGCGTTCGTTTTCGTATAGGGCCGGACGGATAAACCGCCAGATTTCCCAGATGATATATGGAGAAGCAAACGTAAGTGCCATAAAAAAACTGATGTACATGTGCATAAGAAACTGTCCGGATAAATTGATGTTAATCAGTTTCAGGCTCAGGGTTCCCAGACAAATGGAGGGCATATTCAATAATTCACCCAAACGGCACAGGATACGGTTGGCAATAAAATCTTCATTGAGCGGTGCAAGAATGATTTGATCAAAAATAAATTCGCGCTTCAAAAAAGCCACAATAAAAAGTATCACTATGGCAATTACCGACCTGAAAAGATGACCACGCAGCGCATCCAGGTGACCCCAGAATGACATATCATCCTTTTCTTCAGAAAGGGCACTCTTTTGTTTACCTGAAACTTTTCCGGCCATACACGTTTTACTTAATGGTGTCAAAAATACGGAATCTCCTTAAAATATTGTTCCCTTTATTGGGCTTAACTTAGAATGTTACCCATTACCATGTTTATATAGCGCACCCCGTCTTACTTTAAATCCATGGCTGCCGGCTTACCAAACTATCTTAATCAGAAGCCATCACCAGGCTTTACAAGTCAGGGATAAGGTCAGCTTTCCCGATATGTGGTTCTTGTTCCTGATTTTATCGTGCCGCTCACTCATGTTTAAACAGCAAACAACCATCACCGTAACTTAAAAATCTGAAATCGTGTGAAAGGGCATAGTCATATACCTTCCGCCAATCCTTGCCTATGAAGGCGGCAACGAGCATAAGTAAGGTACTTCGCGGCTGATGAAAGTTGGTGATAAGTGCATTGCATAGCCTGAAGCGGTATCCCGGAACAATCATTATGCTGGTAATTGCCCGGATGGTAACCAACCGATGCCTGCTCATGTAATCAATGACGGCCTGCAGCGTATCCACTAAAGGATACATCACTTCTGCTTCATAGGGCATCCATTGTTGAATTATAAAAGGCAGGTGCTTTTCGTGATTTTGACCTTCAATAAGCTGTACACCAATCCAATACAGACTCTCGAGAGATCGCATGCTGGTGGTACCTACGGGGATAATGTTTTTATCGAGGGATTGTATTAGTCTGAACAGAAAAGCCTTTTCATAAAGCACTTCTTCTGCATGCATATGGTGTTCTGAAGCATTATCGGCAGAAACAGGTTTAAAAGTACCGGCGCCCACATGTAGTGTAAGAAACTCAAGACTTACTCCGTTTGCGTAAAGTTTTTCAAGTAGTTCAGGGGTAAAATGTAAGCCGGCCGTTGGCGCGGCCACTGAGCCATTGTACCGGGCATAGATGGTTTGATAACGTTCGTTATCACTTTCAACTACTGCCCGTTTAATGTAGGGAGGCAACGGTATTTTGCCGGCATATTCAAGTATCTGTTCAAAAATTAGATTCGACGGATTCCAGTTAAATTGAACCATGTATGCATCTTCAAGCGGTGCTTCTCTGCGGGCGGTGAGTGTAATCATGCCTTCGGATGCAGGAACATCCATTTTAAGTAATCCGGACTTCCATTTCCGTGCATTACCGATGAAACATTTCCAGGTGGCACTTCCTTTAACAGGCTCAACCTCTGCCAAGGGCTGAAGACAAAACACTTCAATGGTAGCTCCCTGCTCAGTAAAAAAACGAAGGCGCGCATGTATTACCCGTGTATTGTTAAACACCAGCATAGAATCATCAGGCAGATGGGTGTGGATTTTGCTGAATATTGTTTCACCAATCTCTCCCTGTTTCATGATGACCAATTTTGATTCGTCCCGCTTATCTGCCGGGAAACGTGCAATCCGATCTTCAGGCAATGGATAATCATACTCAGACACAGGAATATACAATCGCTCTTTCATTCAATAAAAACATATAAACGACAAAAATAATCAAATTGATAAGATTACACTACGCTTAAACAATGTAGTAAATTCCATAGGAAAGGATGAACTATTAAAATTTGTTAATAAAACTATAAAACCAAAATAGTTTTGTAGTTTTGCGGCCTGTTAAACAATCCACTTATGGAAACAAGGAATAAAATAATTGAAAAAGCGTCGGAATTATTTCTGGTTATGGGGGTGAAAAATATCACCATGGATCAGATAGCTTCCGAGGCAGGAGTTTCAAAACGAACCATTTATGAATTATTTAAGGATAAGGATGACCTGGTGATTCAATCACTTCGTGAGATGATTATATACAACAATAAGCAAATGCTCGGCATTATTGCTCAGGCACAGCATGTTATTGAAGCGATTTTCATGATTATAAAACGGGAAACCATGCATCGAAAAGGATACACTCGTATTTTCATCGAGGACATCAGAAAGTATTATTCCAGAGTAAATGAGTCGCTTTATTCGTGCAAAGAAAGCCTGAAAGAATTTTCGGCCTCCTACACCCTGCTTGAGAAAGGAATTCGTGAAGACATTTTCAGAAAAGACATTCAGATTGAGCTTGTGGATAATTTCCTTCACGAATTAATGAACCTTATGGAGAGAAGCGACAGGATAAAAGCATTAAATCCTATGCCCGAAGATATACTCCGGAGCATTTTCCTGCCTTACCTAAGAGGAATATGCACTGCCAAAGGGGTTAAACTGATGGACCAATATTTTGAAAACATAACTGAACTTATATAACTACACCAATGAGAATCAAATTATTAATTCTTTTCTTGCTTCCGGGCATCTGGGGTCAACTTGCCGCTCAGGAACGACTAACACTGAGCTTGAAAGAGGCCAGACAAACGGCTCTGGAGTACAATAAAACCATGACAAATGCTGACCTGGCTCGCGATAAGGCCACCTTTGCCGTTCGTGAGGCCATTGCCAACGGATTACCCCAGGTAAATGCAACAGCCGATTACTCCAATGCGCTTGGCGCCAAAATGTCCATTCGTTTTTCAGAAGACATGCCGGCATCTGAAATTGAGATTAAACCTCAAAGCAGCTTTAATCTGAATGTGAACCAGCTTATTTTCAATGGCAATTATCTGGTGGGCATTCAGATAGCCAAATTGTATGACAGGCTTGCCGATATGAGTTATGAAAAGTCAGCGCTTGATATTACCACCCAGGTTACCGATGGTTATCATCTGGTATTGGTTTCAGAGGAATTGCTTGGATTGCTGAATCAAAACCTTACCAATCTCGAAGCACTTCATGACAAAACCAGCGCACTGGTAACCTTTGGTATTATTGAGCAAACCGATCTGGATCAGTTGACTGTTCAGGTGAACACCCTCAAAAATGCGGTACGCTCATCGGAGCGGCAATTAGAGCTGGCCACCAACATGCTTCGCCTGCAACTGGGTGTTTCAGTGGACACTGAAATTGAACTTACCGAAACTGTGGAACAAATGATTGCTTATGCCGAAAGTGAAACCCTGCCTGATCTCAGCTTCAAGCCCGAAAATCAGATTGACTTCAGGATGCTCAGCCAGCAGGAATTGGTTAGCCGCAAAATGATCAATATGGAAAAAGCCGGTGCGCTGCCTACTTTAGCAGGATTTTACAGCTACACTTACAAAATTCTGAAACCTGATTTTGATGTAGCTCCGGCCAATATAGTAGGCTTACAACTGAACATTCCCATCTTTGCCGGCGGTTTGCGCAGTTCAAAAATAAAGCAGGCACGCATTGATTTGGAAACCACGCGCAACAATATGGAATTATTGAGCGATCAGTTAAAAATACAGGAAAAGCAACTGCGTTTCAATTACAGCAGTGCCCTGGAAACATACAACAACCAGAAAGAAAATGTGGAAGTATCGCGCAGGGTTTACAGCAGCCTGAAACTCAAATATGAACAAGGGGTAATATCGGGGCTTGACCTGATTACCGCCGACAACAATTATGTTAAGGCCGAAACCGATTACATCTCAGCCATGTTGCAGGTACTGCAATCAAGCGTTCAACTTCAGAAACTTTACGGAAATCTCAATTAATCAACGATAACACACAAAAAGAAATGAATAAAATACTTAATCTTAGCGTCTTAGCTATCTCAGCCTTCATTTTATCATGCAGTGGCAGCAAAGGAGAGGATGGAAATGTTTTAGCGGAAACCACCGAAAAGGTAGAAATGGTAAAAGTGATCCCGCTTGAAATAAAGGAGGTGCCCCGTTCAGTAGAATATCCGGCCACCTTAATGCCCTTTGAAGAGCTGCATATGGCACCGGCCTCGCCAGGCCGCATCGACGCCATAATGGTGGATGTAGGCAGCAGGGTAAGCAAAGGCGATTTGATTGTTCAAATGGATCGCACCCAACTGCATCAGGCTGAAATTCAACTTAAAAACCTTGAAATTGATTTCAAACGTTTTGACACCCTCCAAAAAGTGGGCAGTGTGCCTCAGCAGCAGTATGATCAAATGCAGTCACAACTGGAGATTGCCCGCAGCAATGTTGATTTTCTCAAAGAAAACACCCAACTCAGGGCCCCTTTCAGTGGGGTTATTTCCGGAAAATATTACGAAGCCGGCGAAATGTACTCCGGTGCACCCCTGCCTCAAATAGGGAAAGCAGCCATTGTATCGCTGGTGCAGATTGATAAGTTAAAAGCTATCGTTCCGGTATCGGAGGTATATTTTCCTATGATAAAAAAAGGCATGTCTGCCAGCGTTAAGAGCGATTTATACCCGGATAAGGTGATAGAGGGAAAAATATTCAATATCTACCCAACCATTGATGCTGCCAGCCGGACTTTTAATGTTGAAATACAGATTGATAACCGCGAGGGTTTGCTTCGTCCCGGGATGTTCAACCGCATATCCATAAAATTTGATAGAGTAGAAGCCATGTTGCTTCCCTCATTAGCCGTACTTAAAATGCAGGGTTCCAACGATCGCTATCTTTTTGTTGAACGAGACGGCATAGCACACCGGGTTTCTGTAACCCTGGGCAACCGCTACGATGATCTGGTGGAGGTAAATGCCGAAGAGCTCAAGCCGGGCGAAAGGGTCATCATCAGCGGACAGGGACGTCTGTTGGATGGCGATAAAGTTCAGGTTGAGAAGTAATCACTTCATACATTAATTTTCAATAAAGAGACAATACAATGAGCATTTATAAATCTGCGGTAAACAAACCCATTACCACAATGATGGTTTTTACAGCCGTAATAGTGATAGGAATATTCTCACTGATAAGTTTACCCATCGACTTGTATCCCGAGATTGACCCTCCTTTTTTATCGGTAATGACTACTTACACGGGATCCAACGCTGCCGATATTGAAACCAATATCACCAAACGCCTGGAAGATGCATTCAATTCAGTGGATGATATAAAAGAAATTACCTCAACTTCGAGCGACAATATCTCGGTGGTAAACCTGGAGTTTAACTGGGGAGTGAACCTGGATGAGGCCACCAATGAGGTACGCGATGTCATTGACCGCATTTTCGATTTTCTTCCTGAAGGAGCCGACCGGCCTTCCATCTTTAAGTTCAACACCAGCATGATACCGATTGTGTTTTATGCCATTACTGCTGAAGAAAGTTATCCCGGACTGGAAAAACTGCTTGAAGAAAAAATTATCAATCCGCTTAACCGGATTGAAGGCGTGGGTTCTGTTTCATTGATAGGAGTGCCAAAACGCTTTATATACGTGGATGCTGATCCTAAAAAACTGGATGCCTATGGACTTACCATCGAGCAAATTGGCAATACTATAGCCGGAGAAAACCTGAATATGCCTTCGGGCAATATTAAAATGGGTAAAATGGATTATCAGCTCAGGGTTCAGGGGGAATTTACAGACAGCAAACAGCTCAACGCCCTGGTGGTTGGCAATAAAAGCGGCATACCGGTTTATTTGAAGGATGTTGCCAACGTAAGAGATACCATCAAAGACATTTTTCTCGAAGAAAAAATCGATGGTAAAACGGGAATCAGGATGTTTGTAGTAAAACAATCCGGAGCCAACACCGTAAGGATTGCACGACAGATAGGTGAGAATCTGGAAGAGCTTAAGCACACCCTGCCCCCGGATGTTGAAATAAAACTGATTGTAGATACTTCTACCTTTATTAAAGGTTCTATTAAAAATCTTTCACAAACCCTGATGTGGGCCTTTATTTTCGTTGCCCTGGTCGTATTGTTCTTTCTGGGCAAATGGCGAGCTACCTTTATTATTGTGCTCACCATCCCCATATCACTGATTGTTTCCTTCATTTATTTGTATGTTACAGGAAACTCCATCAACGTTATATCCCTCACTTCACTCTCTATCGCCATTGGTATGGTGGTTGACGATGCCATAGTAGTGCTTGAGAACATCAGCAAACACATTGAACGGGGCAGCAGTCCGCGCGAAGCCGCCATTTATGCTACCAACGAGGTGTGGCTTTCTGTAATTATTACTACACTGGTAGTGGTGGCTGTATTCTTTCCCCTCACCCTGGTAGGTGGCCTCACAGGTGTAATTTTTAAACAGCTGGGATGGATAGTTACCATTACGGTAGTTATCTCCACTCTGGCAGCCATCACCCTTACACCCATGCTTGCCTCAAAATTGCTTGCAGCCAACAAAGTGAAAAAGGCATCAAAATGGTACAGTTACGACCGTACCATAGAGCCTATGCTGGGTCGTGCAGATAGCTTTTATGAAAAATCATTGCGTTGGTCCTTAAAGCATAAAACAGTCGTAATGGTAAGTGCCCTGGCTATATTTGCCGGCTCATTGTTTTTGATCCGGTTTGTGGGCACCGATTTTATGCCGGAGGCTGACGAATCACAAATCAGCCTTGCTGTAGAGCTTCAAACCGGCACCCGGGTAGAAGAAACCATCAAGGTGACACGGCGGCTTGAAAAAATCATTGCTGAACGTTATCCCGAAGTGGTGATTTTATCCTCTTCCACCGGTGCAGATGACGAGGGCGGTATGGCTTCTATGTTCAGTACTACGGGTTCAAATATGATTAATATCATGGCCCGGTTAACGGATGTTGCCGAACGCGACCGCAGTGTTTGGGACATTGCCGATGACCTGCGTACGCAGGTAGCGCAGATTCCAGAAGTAGTGAATGCCTCAGTGACCACAGGAGGTGGCGGTGGTGGAATGGGTGGCAACCAGGTGGATGTGGAGATTTATGGCTATGATTTTAATACCACAAATACCATTGCCGAAGAGATAAAATTGAAGTTGGAGTCACTAAAAACCGCTACCGATGTAAAGGTAAGCCGCAAAAATGATAAACCCGAGCTTCAGGTTGTTCTCGACAGAGAAAAACTCACCCTTCATGGTCTAAACAGCGCCACGGTTTCAACTATGATCAGAAACCGCATCAATGGAATGACCGCTTCGCAATTTAAAGAAGAAGGCGAGGAATATGAGATCCGGGTCAGATTGGCCGAAGAGTTTCGCAAGTCTATTTCTGATCTGGAAAGTTTAACCATTCTAACTCCTATGGGGCAAACCATCAAACTGAAAGAAATCGCAACAGTGGAAGAGTTCTGGGGGCCACCGGCCATTCAACACAAACGAAAAGAGCGGGTAGTTACCGTTTCGGCCAAACCCAACAATACTTCTTTGGGTACGCTTGCTGAGGATATCAATAAAATTGTGAAGGAGACACAAATACCGCAGGAAGTGTTGATACAGGTAGGCGGTGCCTATCAGGACCAGCAGGAATCATTCATGGACCTCGGCCTGTTGATGCTCATGAGTCTCTTATTGGTATTTATAGTTATGGCGTCTCAGTTTGAGTCATTTACCATGCCTTTTATCATTATGTTCTCCATTCCTTTTGCTTTTACGGGAGTAATTTTCGCCCTGCTCATCACCGGGACTACCCTGAGTATTGTGGCAGCCCTGGGAGCAGTATTGCTGATAGGTATTGTGGTTAAAAACGGCATTGTGCTGGTTGACTATACCAACCTGATGCGCGATAGGGGCATGCGCCTTTATGAGGCCATTGAGGTTTCAGGTAAATCACGTCTGCGCCCGGTATTGATGACGGCCATGACCACCATTTTAGGCATGCTGCCTCTGGCGCTGAGCACCGGTGATGGTTCTGAAATATGGAGCCCAATGGGCATTACCGTAATTGGCGGCCTGGTATTTTCAACCATTGTTACCATGATAATTGTGCCGGTGATGTATGGCGTGCTGGCCCGCAGCGGTGAACGCGACAAGGTAATGAAGCTGAGGAAGAAATTCCAAAATATTGATTAGCACATTTCTATTGCGAATGAGGAGCAGGTTTTCATCCTCCGAAAGTATGCATTTATTTTACAAATAATATTTTCGGAGGTTTACCGGCCTTAATCTTCACCTTTGGAAAATGTATCTCACAAATAAAATGAATCACATTGATTAAACTTCAACTATGAAAGCTGTATTTATTGTTTTTAACCAGGCACATACCGAGCGCGTGGAATACGTTTTGGATCAACTCAGGATAAATGGATATTCCTGGTGGAACGAGGTAAAAGGGCGGGGCACTGAAACCGGCGAACCCCGTATGGGCACCCATACCTGGCCCGAAATGAACTCCGCCCTGATCACCATTGTTGAAGCAGACCGGGTAGAACCCTTGCTCGAAAAAGTGAAAAGGATTGACGAAATTAACAAAGAGGTAGGCATCCGGGCTTTTGTCTGGGATATTACGCAGCGCGTGTAGAAAAGGGACAGGGGGACGATAAAGGAACCGGGAGAAGTAGGGACAAGGGGACGGGGGACGGGGAGACCAACGTCTCAACTCCTCAACAACTCAACTTATCAACAGATTACAGATCACTGATCACTGATCACTGATCACTAAAAGGGGACGGGGAGACCAGCGGACCAGGGGGGGAAGTAGATAAGGAGAGAAAGAGAGAAAGAGATAGGGAGACATGGGGACGAAGGGAATATTTCTAACCTCTAACCTCTAACCTCTAATTTCTCACCTCTAACTTCTAACTTCTAACCTCTAACTTCTCACTACTAACCTCCAAAGACCAAAGGCCAAAGACCAAAGACCAAAGACCAAAGACCAAAAGTGACGAAGGCCGTAAAAAGAGACGGGGAAACCGGGAGAGAATTTCTAACCTCAGACTTCTAACCTCTAACCTCTAACTTCTAACCTCTAACCTCTAACTTCTAACCTCTAATTTCTCACCTCTAACTTCTAACTTCTAACTTCTAACCTCTAACTTCTCACCACTAACCTCCAAAGACCAAAGGCCAAAGGCCAAAGACCAAAGACCAAAGACCAAAGACCAAAAGGGACGAAGGCCGTAAAAAGAGACGGGGAAACCGGGAGAGAATTTCTAACCTCCAACTTCTAACTTCTAACTTCCAACTTCTAACCTCTAACTTCTAACCTCCAACCTCTAAAGACCAACAGCCACAGCCTAACAGCCAACAACCAAAAACGCACCCTACTGCCTGGCTTCCTTAAGTAAGCGGTCAACAAGGGGTGGCACTGCCAATCCTGCTTTTTCCTGAATAAATTCCAGGTTTGGGATTCCCATTACGGGCAATGGCTTGGGATCGATGGCAAATTTCCGCGCATGGTCAGGCGCATACCTTAACAGGCCTGCCGCAGGATACACCACCAGCGATGTACCCACAACCATAAATATATCAGCAAGGGCAGCAATATATGCAGCTTCTTCCATCAAGGGTACCATTTCACCAAACCAAACAATATGGGGTCGGAGTTGAGCACCTCGTTCGCAGCAATCGCCGGCTTTAATCTCATTATATTCAACATCGTATATGAGGTCGTCATATTTTGAGCTTCGCGCTTTAACCAGTTCACCATGCAGGTGAATGATATTGGTTGAACCGGCACGTTCGTGAAGGTCGTCCACGTTTTGGGTGATGATGTGCACTTCATACTCCGCCTCAAGTGCAGCCAGCGCATAATGGGCAGCATTGGGTTTCACCTCAGCCAGTTGGCGGCGGCGTTGATTGTAAAAATTAAGTACCAGTTCCTGATTGGATAACCAGGCGTCATAGGTAGCCACATCTTCCACGCGATGATTTTCCCACAATCCGTCGGAATCGCGGAAAGTACTGATGCCACTTTCGGCACTGATGCCAGAACCTGTAAGTACGACAATTCTTTGTTGATTTTGCATAGCTGTTCAATTTTTTTTATAAATACTTCGACTTTTCCTAAAAGAGCTACATTTTAAGGTCGGCAGATAAAACAAACCCGCCTCAACGAAAGCAGGGCGGGTCTGTTTGTTAGCAATGAAAAAGATTAATCCTCAAAAAGATTCATCCCATCCAGCACCTTCATCACACTTTTAACAGAATTGGCTGAATCATCGAGCATTTTCTTTTCGTCTTTATTGAGATTAAGCTCAATAATTTCTTCAATCCCGGCTGCTCCCAGTTTAACCGGAACACCCATATATACATCCTTCAGGCCATATTCGCCGGTGAGCAGGGTACAAACCGGGAAAATGCGCTTCTGATCATCAACAATGGCTTCCACCATCTGCGCTGCAGCAGCCCCCGGAGCATACCAGGCAGAGGTACCCATCAGGTTTACCAGTTCCCCACCGCCTTTCTTGGTGCGATCTACAATTTTATCAATTTCGTCCTTGTTCAGCAGGTCGGTAACCGGAATACCGGCAACAGAAGTAAATCGTGGCAACGGCACCATGGTATCGCCATGACCTCCCAAAAGCAGGGAATGGATGTCTTTGGGGGAAACATCAAGTGCATCTGCCAGGAAGGCTTTATAGCGACCGGTATCAAGGATTCCAGCCATGCCAAATACCCTGCTGGATGGCTTGCGTGCCGCTTTATAGGCAGCATAAGTCATTACATCTAATGGATTCGATACCACAATGATAATAGCCTCAGGGGAGTATTTAACTACCTTTTCGGTAACATCTTTTACGATGGCGGCATTGGTTTTAATTAGGTCATCGCGGCTCATCCCCGGTTTACGCGGTATTCCCGAAGTAATTACCACTATGGAAGAACCTTTGGTTTTTAAATAGTCATTGGTAACTCCCGTTACGCGGGTATTGAAATTATTAATGGAAGAGGTTTGCCAGATATCGAGGGCTTTACCTTCGGCAACCCCTTCTTTAATGTCAACCAATACTACTTCGCGGGCCAGGTCCTTATGTGCTATCACGTTTGCACAAGTAGCGCCAACATTTCCGGCACCGATTACAGTGATTTTTCTCATTATTTTTAAGTTTAAGACAGATTCAGCAACTGATCAATTTATGGATTTTCTCCGTATGCAAAAGTAGTAAAATTAAACCGAATGCATGCAAGTGATCAAACATACTGTTCATATTGCATACAGTCCTTTATCTTTCTTCTTTTTTTAAGCAATCCTGCTCATGACATTGAGCATCCACCACGGCAATGGTAGCCATATTAACAATTTCAGAAACACTCGCTCCCATTTGAAGCACGTGAACTGATTTGCTCAATCCGGTAAGTACTGGCCCAATGGCTTCAGCTGCACCCACCTCCTGTAATAGCTTATAGGCAATATTGCCAGCGGTAAGGTAGGGAAAAATAAGGATGTTGGCAGGTCCATCCATTAGTTTTGAAAAAGGAAAGTTTTCGCGCAGCAGGGCATTATTCAGGGCGAAGTTGGCCTGCATATCGCCATCGGCAATTATGCCTGGATGTTCGCGGTGCAGCCTGGCAACCACATTACGCACCAGCAGAGGGATGCGACCTTCCACCGATCCGAAATTGGAATATGACAGTACCGCAATGCGTGGCTCAATATTGAAATTCTTCACGGCATTGGCGGTCTGCAACGCAATTTCCACCAGGGTATTTTCATCGGGGTTCATATTTACTGTGGTATCTGCAAAAAACAAAGGACCTTTTTTGGTAAGCATAATATACATGCCCGATACTATATTTGCACCGGGCTGCTTGCCTATAATGCGCAATGCGGGACGTATGGTGGCCGGATAATTGCTGGCGATACCCGAAATCATGGCATCGGCATAACCATATTCCACCAGACTTGGACAGAAGTAAAAGGCGTGGGTCAGCATATCGCGGGCGGCATTAAGATTTACCCCCCTTCGTTTACGTTTTTCATAATATGCCTTAGCGAAGAACTCCCGTCGTTCTCTTTCTTCTGCTGATTTCGGATCAATGATCTCAACGCCATCGAGTTCAAGATCATGTTCCTTTATTAATTTACGGATATGCTGTTTGTTTCCCAACAGCAATGGTACAGCTATACCTTGTTCGAGTACTATTTCGGCGGCTTTAAGGATTTTATAATGTTCACCATCAGCAAAAACAAGGCGTTTGGGGTCTTTTCGGGCACGGGCGGTAACCTGCCGGATGAGAGGATTGCCCAAACCGAGGCGTTTAATGAGTTCTTCCTCGTATGTTTCGAGGTTTGTAATGGGTTTACGGGCAACTCCGGTATCCATAGCGGCCTGGGCCACGGCTTTGGCTACCCAGGTAATTAAACGGGGATCGGTAGGTTTGGGAATAATATAGTCGCGACCAAATTTAAAGTTGGTCACATTGTAAGCTACATTTACTTCTTCCGGTACGGGCTGTTTGGCAAGTTCAGCCAGTGCCCGTGCAGCCGCATGTTTCATCTCTTCATTTATGGTTGAAGCCCTCACATCGAGGGCGCCTCTGAAAATATAGGGAAAACCAAGCACATTGTTTACCTGATTGGGATAGTCGCTCCGGCCGGTACCCATTATCAGGTCATTTCTGGTTTTATGGGCCAGTTCATAACTGATTTCGGGGTCAGGGTTAGCCAGGGCAAAAATTATGGGTTGATCATTCATGCTGAGTAACATCTCTGGCTTAAGAACTCCGGCAACCGACAATCCAAGAAACATATCTGCACCTTCCACGGCCTCGGCCAGGGTCGTGATGTTGCGTGAGGTCACAAAGAGTTGTTTCCAGGGATTAAGATCGGTACGGCGGCTGGAAATTACCCCCTTGGAATCCACCATCACCAGGTTCTCCGGTTTTACACCCATCGACAGATAGAGCCGTGAACAGGCAATGGCCGATGCTCCGGCACCATTTACCACCACCTTGATTTCTTCCAGTTTTTTACCGGTAATTTCAAGAGCATTGAGCAACCCGGCAGAAGTAATGATGGCAGTGCCATGCTGATCATCGTGCATTACCGGGATATTGAGCATTTTCCGGAGGCGTTCTTCTACTTCAAAACACTCCGGTGCTTTTATATCTTCCAGGTTGATGCCTCCGAAGGTAGGCGCAATAGAAGCGATGGTTTCTACCATATCGTCTACACTCCGGTTGTTGATCTCAATATCGAAAACATCAATATCTGCAAATACCTTAAACAAGAGACCCTTTCCTTCCATCACCGGCTTTCCGGCCAATGGGCCGATATCGCCCAGTCCAAGCACGGCACTGCCATTGGAAATTACGGCCACCAGATTGCCTTTTGCAGTATACCGGTACACATCTTCGGGATGTTCCTTTATTTCAAGGCAGGGAATAGCTACCCCTGGACTGTAGGCCAGCGAAAGGTCGAACTGTGAGCTGTGGGGCTTGGTAGGAATTACTTCTATTTTGCCGGGGCGCCCATCGGCATGATAAGCCAGGGCATTTTTCTTACTTAATTTCAGTTTCATACTAAAGCAGTGATTTGGATGAAAGCTAAGGCGTTTACTGTCCAACAAATATAGAAATAATTGGGGAAAAATGCAACACATTATAATTGCGGATTTGAAAAGGGGGACGGGGGGACAAGGGGAAATGGAGATAAGGAGATAAGGAGATAAAGAGATAGGGAGACAAGGGGACGAGGGACGGGGAGATCAACGTCTCAACTCCTCAACAACTCAACTTATCAACAGATTACAGATCACAGTTCACTGATCACTAAAAGGAGACAGAGAGACAAGAAGATGTTATTTGAATAACCAATTTAAGTTAGAATGTCCTTCTCCTTTAGGAGAAGGTGCCGAAGGCGGATGAGGTTAGAGGGGAAATGGAGATAAGGAGATAAAGAGATAAAGAGATAGGGAGACAAGGGGACAAGGGAATATTTATTACTTCTAACTTCTAACTTCTAACCTCTAACCTCTAACCTCTAATTTCTCACCTCTCACCTCTCACCTCTAACTTCTCACCACTAACCTCCAAAGACCAAAGACCAAAGACCAAAGACCAAAAGGGACCGGGGGACGTACAAGGAGACGGGGAGACCAACGCCTCAACTCCTCAACAACTCAACTTATCAACAGATTACAGATTACAGATCACTGATCACTAAAAGGAGACGGGGAGATCAACGTCTCAACTCCTCAACAACTCAACTTATCAACAGATTACAGATCACAGTTCACTGATCACTAAAAGGAGACAGAGAGACAAGAAGATGTTATTTGAATAACCAATTTAAGTTAGAATGTCCTTCTCCTTTAGGAGAAGGTGCCGAAGGCGGATGAGGTTAGAGGGGA